>JAANMY010000148.1_pt1 | contig 96071 bp, 87 predicted proteins | sample 7279691 | NCBI WGS metagenome assembly JAANMY01 (sample SAMN14094543, study PRJNA606508) | bioreactor metagenome | isolation source: A lab-scale SPAN reactor treating ammonium-rich wastewater day 388 | place: Ireland: Galway | collected 2018-02-07 | reverse complement strand
CTTAAATTTATCAAAATGTATCCTGATCTGATGATGCGGGTGCCGCAATGGATGATTGCATCATATTTAGGAATAACTCCCGACCCCCCCCCACCGCTCATCGACCCATGGCCGACACGACTTGGGAAGGATCTCCCGAAAGTGACCTCTTCACACTTTCGGGCGACCCTGCCTCACCCGGGGGAACTGAATGGGCAGCGAACCGGAGCCTGGGGCGCGGCCACCGCGCCCCAGGGGCTGAACGCTCGGGACAACGACGCGATTGCGGCCCGAACGTCAGAAACTCAAGGCACGACGCGGGCTGGACCCTCGGCGAGAGGGCGAATCCAGATGTTGCGGAACCGGACCGGGTCGCCGTGGTCCTGGAGGTAGATTGGCCCTGGCTGCGCGCTTTCGGGGGAGGTGGCGCCGCCGGTGACGCCCGCGAGTTCGGCGTGTTCGTGGACGAGCACGCCGTTGTGAAAGACGGTGACCCTACCGGGCTCGATCTTCTTTCCGTGCGGATCGAAGGAGGGCGCGCGGAAGATGATGTCGTAGGACTGCCACTCGCCGGGGGGTCGGGAGGCGTTGACGAGTGGGGGATGCTGACCGTAGATGGCGGCGCACTGCCCATCGGGGTAGGTTTCATTCTCGAAGGAGTTGAGGACCTGGATCTCGTAGCGGCCCTGGATGTAGACGCCGCTGTTCCCACTTGCCTGGCCCCCCCCACCGGCGAGGCGAGGGGTGGCAAACTCGATGTGGATCTGGGCATCCTTGAACTGCCGACGGGAGATGATGCTTCCGCCGCGGACGATCATGGCGCCTTCTTCGACTTCCCATTGCGCGGGCTTGCCGTCGGTGGTCGACCACTCGTCGAGGTTCGTGCCGTCGAAGAGGACGATGGCATCGGAAGGGGGCGAACCGGCGCGGCCGGGATCGACGACCGGTGGGTGGTCGTCGAGACCGACGGCTGACGCGAAGGAGGCGAGGGTCAAGAGGGCGACGAACCTGTGCATGGGCAAGCTCCAAGGAGCGGTTGGGATGGGGTGATCTTCGTGGGAGAGTCTACCGCCGGCGTGCCCGGGTGAACCCGCGGGCCTCGGACGAGCGGGGCGAGATCAGATGGGGAGCCCGCCGGTGTCGTCGTCGTCGAAGGGGGCATCGGGCCCGCCGCCGTCGCGGAAGTTTGAGACCGGGCCTGTGGCCGGGCGAGCGGGGAAGGAGGCTGAGGGTGAAGCGTGGAGGGGCTTGGCCTCGGCGGCCCAGGGGTTTTCGTGCGCCCCGCCGACGTGGGACTTAAAGCGGGTGATGGAGTTGTCCCAGAGGAGTTCGACGACGCCGGTGGGGCCGTTGCGCTGCTTGGCGACGATGAGTTCGGCGAGGTTGACCTTGGCGGGGTTGTTCTCGGCCCACTCGGGGTCGCCGGCGTGGAAGTAGGACTCACGGTGGAGGAGCATGACGACGTCGGCGTCCTGCTCGATGCTGCCGGATTCGCGGAGGTCGCTCATTCGCGGGCGGTTGCCCTCGCGCTGCTCGCTGGCGCGGTTGAGTTGGGAGAGGCAGACGACGGGGATGTTGAGTTCGCGAGCGAGGCCCTTGATGCCGCGGCTGATGGCGGAGACCTCGACCTGTCGGGACTCGCGAGCGGCGGAGGGGGCGCTCATGAGTTGGAGGTAGTCGACGAGGATGAGGCGGATGTCGTGCTGGGCGACCATTCGTCGGGCGCGTGCGCGGAGGGCGAGGACGCTGAGCCCTGGGGTGTCGTCGATGAAGATCCTGGCCTCGCGGAGGGCTTCGCAGGCGTCGAGGACCTTGCCCATGTCGCCGAGGCGTTCGCCGCTGCGGAGGTTGTGGACGCTGATCCCTGAGACCGCGGAGAGGAGGCGGAGGGCGACGGCGCTTTTGCTCATTTCGAGGGAGAAGAAGCCGACCCCGACTTCGGGGCCTTTGGCGGTTCCCTGCCAGGGGGTGCGTCCGCCTCTGGCGACCTGCTCGGCGAGGTTGAGGGCGAGGGCGGTCTTGCCCATGGAGGGCCTTGCGGCGAGGACGATCATCTCGCCGGGCTGGAAGCCTCGGAGGAGGGAGTCGAGGTCGGAGAAGCCAGAAGCGAGCCCGCTGAGCCCCTTTCCCTCGTTGGCCTCCATGCGCTCGATTTCGAGGTGGAGGAGTTCGGCGAGTTTCTGCGGGTCGGAGGCGATGTCGTCCTGGGCGATCTCGAAGATGGCCATCTCGGCGGCGTCAAGGACTTCGCGTGCGCCGTCTGGTGCGGCGTCGCCGGCGTGGAAGGCGTCGTAGAGGATCTGCCCGGCGGCGTCGATGAGCCTGCGGAGTTTCGCCTTTTCGGCGACGATCCTGGCGTAGTGGGGCGCGTTGACGGAAGAGGGCACGCCGGAGGCGAGGCGGAGGAGGTACTCATCGCCGCCGATCTCTTCGAGCACGCCTCGGGTCCGGAGCATGTCCTGGAGTTGGACGAGGTCGCCGGAGGCGTGTTTGTCGTAGAGGTCCACGAGCGCGCGGAAGATGGCGCCGTGCTTGGTCGAGAAGAAGTCCTCGGGCTTGTGGACGATAGAGATGAGATCGGCGATGACGCTGGGGTCGAGGATCATCGACCCGAGGAGCGACATCTCGGCTTCGAGGGAATGAGGGGGGAGGCGGTCGAAGAGTCTGCCGATCGGTTCGAGCCTGGCGCGAGCGCGCTCTCGTTTCGCCGACGTCTCTCTTCGGGCCTCGTCCATTGAGGGATGGTTGGCGCGATCCGGGCGGTGTCCACGCGCCGCGGGCAACTAACAGGTTCTACACACCCTATCGTCCCCCCATGCCCGGGATCTTTGACGCGTTCGGACTCGGAGAATCACTGCCCGACCCGCTGCCCTCGGAGCCGTTCGAGCTGTTGGAGGCGTGGTTCCGGGAGGCGAGGGAGCGAGGCGTGCAGGCCAACCCCGATGCGATGACGCTTGCGACGAGCACGGGGGACGGTTGGCCGTCGGCCCGGGTGGTTCTGTGCAAGGCGATCGAGGTGGGTTCGGGCTCGCTGGTGTTCTATACCAACCGGAACTCTCGCAAGGGTCGGGAGATGCAGTCGAACCCGCGCGCGGCGGCGTGTTTTCACTGGGACGCGCTCAGCCGTCAGGCACGGGTGGAGGGAACGGTCGCCCCCGTGAGCGAGGGTGAGAGCGATGCCTATTTTGCATCGCGGCCCTGGGAGAGCCGGCTGGGGGCGTGGGCAAGCGAGCAGAGCGAGCCGATCGAGTCGCGGGAGGCGCTGCTGGAGCGCGTCGCAGAGGCCATTGCCCGGCTCGGGCTGGATCTTGGCGAGTTGATGACGGCGCCCGATCGAGTGCGCATCCCCCGCCCGCCGCATTGGGGCGGGTTCCGCCTCGAAGCGCGACGAGTGGAGTTGTGGCTGGGTGGGGTCGGGCGGATCCACGACCGGGCGGCGTGGGAACGCTACGGCGCGGGGTCGGCCTGGCGGCGGACGCGACTCCAGCCCTGAGCTGGCGTTGCATGCCGAGGAGACGTGGTCAGGATCCGGGGGTGTCGTCGGCGCGTTCTTCGAAGGGCTCGGGGGTGTCGTCGGGCTCGGGGATGTCGCGGGCGGGTTGCCGCTGGTAGGGCACGTCGGGGCTTCGCACGGCGGCGCCGGGCTCGATATCGATGACCATCCTGGGCAGGAGCAGGACGAGGTCCACGAGCGCATCGACGTGGCTCACGGCTGCTTCTTCGCGGAGACGAGTCGGGCCTTCGAAGACGCGCTCGGTCGCGGTCTGGACCGAAGGGTAGAACCCCTGGGAACGAGCGGTCGCGCGGTTGAGGCGGCGGTTGGTCGTGTAGGTCGGCCTGTGGATGGTGCCGTGGACGGGGGCGAGGATGACGGTCTCTCCCCAAGCCTCGCGGTTGATGCCGTTGCCGGAATGGAGCGGCTGTCCTTCGCGGGCATCGAAGGCTTCGAGGACGATGGGGTGGACGCCGCCACCGATGGAGAGGGAGTCGTTTTCCGGGCTGACGCAGGCGGTGAGGGATGCAGCGGCGGCGGCGAGGAGGCCGGCCCGGGCGGCGAACCTAGTGATCTGGCGAGTGGTCATCATGGAGCGCAGGATAGGGGCCTCCGGCGACGGCGTCCCCGAGGATCTCGCGTACGACCTGATCGATGAGTTCGTCATCGAAGCCGCGGCGCATGAGGAAGGAGGCGAGGCGTCGTCGCCTCGCGACGTCGCCTTTCCCGAGCCTGGGGAAGCGCTGGAGGGCGGCGCGCCGTGCGCGGCTGAGGTCGCTCTCGGCGTCGAGGGAGCCGATGGCGTTCTCGACGGCATCGGGATCGAAGCCGAGAGCGGCGAGGTGCTCGGCGATGGAGGACCTGGCGCCCGGCTTGCGATCGGACCTGTCCCTGGCGGCGGATTCGGCGCCGGCGGCGTCGTCGAGGAGGAGGAACTCGCGGAGACGGGCCATGGCGCGCGAGATTGCATCGGGGGAGTGACCGCGGCGGGCAAGGCGATTGAGGAGCGAACCGGAGGAGGAGGCCCGCTTGACGAGCATGAGCATGGCGTCGCGGGTTGCGCGGACCTCGCCTGCGCAGGCGTCGAGTTCGATGGCGAGCGCGGCGTCGATCTCCTGCCCGACGACGATGCCGAGGCGTTGCAGGTCTTCGATGCGGACGAGGGCGAGGGTTCGCCGCCCGGCTTTGACCTTGGCCAGGCCTGGCTCACGGGTGGAGGGTTCGATCGCGGAGACGACGGGCGGACGGAAGGGGGATGGCGTGCCGAAGAGCGTCATTCGAGTTCGTCTGCCAGGCCCATGAGTTCGCTGAAGGCTTTTTGATCGCCGCCGGATCTGGCGGCGGCGGCCCCGGAGCGTGCGACCGCGAGCGCTTCGGCCTGCCTTCCGAGGGCGCGGAGGGAGATCGCCTTGTGGAAGTAGGAATAGAAGGAGGCCGGGTCTGCCTGGAGGGCGTGGTCGTAGTGCTCGACGGCGCGCGGGTGGTCACCGGCCTTGGCGTAGGCCTGGGCGAGCGCGTAGAGCAGGAAGGGATCGCCTGGTTCCTTGTCGAGCATCGCCCGCAGGGTGTCGATGGTGGCCGCCATGGGCTGTCTCCTTACGTGCGATGGCGCGGCGTCAGGGGCATCCGTTGGCGAAGGACCCCTGGAAGGCGAGGAAGTCGAAGACATCCCAGTCGCCGTCGCCCTCGAAATCGGCGTAGGGGTCGAGGGCCGCGAACTTGCCCTGGAAGCAGAGGAAATCGAAGATATCGAGGTCGCCGTCGCCCTCGCAGTCGGGTTTGCACCCGAAGAGCCGGATGCCCTTGGCGTTCGGCCCGCCGAGGGTGGCGATCTCGGCGTCGGAGAGCAGGTCGTCGGCGAAGTAGAGGTTCGCGAGATAGACGACCTCCGAGCGACCGCCCGCGCCGACCACGGCATCGCCAAGATCGGCGAAGAGGCAGAGCGTCGAGGCGAGGGGCGTGGGCCCGAGCGAGCCCGGGTGGGTGCCCGATGAGCGGGCCCAAGGGCTTGGGAACTCACCCCACGAGGACCAGTCGCCCGGCGTGACGGGCTCGCCGTCGCCGAACCTTGGGTCGGCGGGATTGACGGCGTCGTAGAGCCAGTCGGCGTGTGTTGTTCCGACGAGCGATCCGTTGAGGAAGATGCGAGTCTGGTTCTTCTGGGTGTGGTTCACGACGAGGGCGAGGCGATGCCAGGCCGAGTGGGTGATGGGGATGGGGATGTAGTTGGTGAAAGTCCCGTCGGCGTAGCCAATGGTGGGACCGACGCCCGGGGCGTTGCGGATGAAGACGTCGGCGTTGCCTTCGTTGTTGTGGCTGTCCTGGAGGATGGCGACGGGGAACTCGCGTGGCTGGGTGTTGGCGGGGAAATCCACGAACCAGGACTGGGGGGGGATGAAGAGGTCGATGATGAAGGTCCACTGGCCGAAGTGCTCACCGGGAAACTCGGGCTGGAGGCGCGGATAGAGCGCGAGGCCGAGCCCTCGGGAGTGGTCGGGGTTACCGGTGGCGAGGTTGCGCGCGGGGCTGGCGGCGTAGACCAGATCGTCGAGGCCGCCCGGCCCGGGGATGCCCAGGGCCTGGGTCGTGGTGAACGAACTCTGCATCGCGGTCACGCCGTGGGGGATCGAGGGGTCTGGCGTGTTCTCGTTACCGATGCCGCCGAGGATGGTGCCGAAGGCGGGGTCGTCGAGGAAACGGAGGGAGGAACCGGCCGAGCCCTGGACGGGAGCGAGGCTGCCGGAGAAGTGCCACTCGGTCTCCTGTCGAGGGGAGGGGACCCAGGTTCGGATCTCGGCGGTTCCCGAGTCGACTTTCATGGTTCCGGCGAGAGGCCCGAAGGGGATGTCGATGTCTCGAAGTTGGAAGACACCGACGCCGGAGGGATTGATCCAGGACTCGAGGGTGATGCCGAGGTCGAGGCCGCTGAGGGTTCCGGCGAAGTGCTGGAAGAGGACGGTGGATTTGGGAGCGGAGAGGGAGCCGTCGTGATGGCGGACGAACCCGCGGAGGATGCGGCCGTTGCCTGGCTCGATGAAGTCGAGCGCCTGCTGGAGGGTGGAGCCCGAGGGGACGATCGACCCGAAGAGGCCGGTCGTGGTAACGACGCCCTTGATGTCGTAGGCGTAGCCGAAGGCAGGGAGGATGGTCTGGGGCGTACCCGGGGGGAAGGGGTGGGCGTTGGAGTCGCGGGTCTGGGTGGGCCAACCGGAGGGGAAGACCCACTTGAGTTCGACCCCGGCGAGGTTGACGACGACATCGTGGTCGGGCTGGGCGAGGGCCGCGGGGCAGACGAGGGCGGCAACGATCAGGAGCCTCATGGGTGTGGTCCTCGTGAGGAGTGCGGCCCCTGAAGGGGGGCGGTGGTCCTCGGAATGTAGCGGGGCGGGGGAGGGCGCGTCCAGACGAATCCTGTAGACTCGTGTCGTCGGTTCCAAGACGGAGCCCGCACCGGATGCGCCCCCGAGCCTTCACGCTGATTGAACTGCTGGTCGTCATCGCGATCGTCGCGCTGCTGATCGGGCTCCTCCTTCCCGCGCTGGGGGCGGCGCGGGAGGCGGGGCGTCGCTCGGCGTGTCTGTCGAACCTGCGGCAGTTGTCGCTCGCCGGGGCGGCGTATGCGGGGGACACGAAGAAGGAGTTGTTCATCCCGACGTTCTTCGGGTGGGAGGACAACATCGGGTGGTTTGTGCCGGACTACGTCTCGGGGGACGAGGTGGGGATCTGCCCCTCGACGCGGAACCGGATCGACCGGCAGCGGATGATGACGGACGTGCCGGAGCTGGCGATGTTCGAGACGCTGTACGGTCGCGACTTCCCATTTGACCTGTTCTTTCCCGCGAACGACCGCTACGACGACGAGGGGGGGCACTCGTACGAGGTGTTCGGGTGGTTCGAGGCTGGGAAGTATCCCGACGGGGTGATCATCCCAGGGAAGAACGCGCCGATCCGGCGGCAACTGGGGTGGGGCGGGCAGCCGCTGCCGGGGTTCAACATCCTCGACCTTCCGACGGACAAGCTCATCAAGACGCAGGCGACGATCGCGTATCCCGATCGGACGCTGCTGTTCCTGGACAATGACAACGACCAGGCCGACCCGATCGCGCTCTCGCTTGGGGTGGGGCGAGCGGACGGCGTGGCGAACTGGCCCGATCGGTGGAACAACCACGGGCTCGAGGGCGTGCAGCTGTCGTTCGCGGACGGGAGCGCGCGATTCGTGAAGCGCGGGCTGCCGCTCGTGCGGACCTACCTGAGGTCGGCGAATGACTGCGATTACGCGAAGATGATCGAGCACTCGTCGTACAAGAAGAAGTCGTTTGTGTACAAGGGGACGCCGATCCCCGAGTACTACGAGGACTGAACGGCCTCGGGGCCGGTCACGGAGCGCCTCGCATGCGCCTGTACCTTGTCCGTCATGGGAAGGCCCTGAGCGAGTCGCCCACGGGTCGCGACCGGGACCGGGCGCTCGCGTGGGCGGGGCAGGAGCAGGTGAGGTTTCTGGCGAGGGAGTTGTCGGTGATCGGCGCGGAGGTGGTGTTGTCGAGCCCGTACGCGAGGGCGTGGGCGACGGCGGAGCCGATCGCCCTGGCGCTGGGCGCGGCGTTGCGTGAGGAGGCGTCGCTGGAGTGCGACCATCCGCCCTCGCGTGTGCTTGCGCGCCTGGAGACGATGGAGGCGGAATCGCTGGTGCTTGTGGGCCACAACCCGCAACTGTCGGACCTTGTGGGGCTGCTGGCGCGAGACGCGGGGGAGGTGCGGCTTCGGACGGGGGAGGCGGTGGGGCTGGAGTGCCCCGGGGACCTGAGCCTGCGTCGAGGTGAGGTCTTTGGGACGTGGCGACTGGAGGTGGACTGAGGGCGCGCGAAGCCCCCGGGGTTGACCCGGGGGCCACGGCAGGATCGGGATGTGCGGGCCCACAAGGTCAGCGACGACGGCGTCCCAGGGCCAGGAGGCCCCCGAGCCCGGCGAGGGTCATGGCCCCCGGCGCCGGGACGGTCTCGGTGATGACGCGAACGTGGTCGCCGGGTTTCACGACCCGGAACTGGTCGATGATCAGCGTCATGCGGTCCTGGCTGATCGTGAAGGTGTCGATGCCGTTGGGGAGTTCGAGCCCGCGGTGCTTGAGCCCGCCCGGGTAGAGGGTGCCCGGCGCACCGAGGAAGTCGGTGGATTCGAGGAGGTTCCAGCCTGGATTGTCGCCGGCGGCGATGACGCCGAGGATGGGGGCATCGAAGGTGACCCACCCGCTGAGGATGAGTTCATCCTCGCCCGGGGTGTCGAAGTGGATGTAGTGGCTGTTGACGACGGTCCCGCTCATGATGGCGGCTGGGGAGAGGTCGGTTTCGTACTGATAGGTGCCGGGCTGGGCGGCGTTGACGACGAGGGAGTGTTCGAGAACGACGCCTTGTTTCTCGTTCCAGGCGTGGATCCAGGTGCTGGTGAGGGCGTTGGGCTCGGCGCTGGCGGGGGCCTGGATGTGGACGACGCTTCCTCCGACACCGACGATCCCGGCTGAGGCCGCCGAAGCGCAGACGAGTACCATCCAACCGCAGGCGCGAAGGTTCATCTCTCTCTCCTGTTGGCCGGGGCAAGCCCCGCGTGAACGGGCGAGGGGAGCGTTTGTCCCCCATGTGGAAGATACACCCGCGGCGTGGGGAGCCCAGCGAAGCGGGGCACGGGTGTCGGATCGTGGTGGGGTCGTTCAGACGGGGTCGATAACCGGGGCTATCCTGCGGCATGAACGCCGACGCGATGATTCGCCGGCTGGCGGTGCTTCCGGGTGCGCTTTCATCGATGCTGCGCGCGCTGACCGAAGAGGAACACCGCTGGAAGCCGCCAGCGGGTGCGTGGTCGATCCTGGAGATCGTGCGGCATCTGGTGGACGAGGAAGTCGAGGACTTCCGCGGGCGGATGCGTGCGATCCTCGAGGGGACGCCGATGGGGCGGATCGACCCGGAGGGCTGGGCGAAATCTCGCGGGTACAACGAGGGGGACGCGTCGGAGGCCCTCGCCGCGCTGACGCGCGAGCGAGGAGCCTCGCTGGCGTGGCTGGAATCGCTGCACGAGCCGGACTGGAGCCTGACGGCACGGACGCCGGGCGGATTTGACCTGCGCGCGGGCGAACTGCTCGGCGCGTGGGCGGCGCACGACGCGCTGCATCTGAGGCAGATCGCGAAGCGGCTGTGGGAACTCGCGGGGCGAGATGCCGAGCCGTATTCGACGCGGTACGCGGGCGAATGGAAGGCATGAGAACCGGGAAGAAAAGGAGCAGACGATGACCCATGTCAGGCTCTATGACGGCGACGCCGACCGGCTGGTGGCGTCGGACCTCGCCCCCGATCGCGTTTCGTTGCTTCCTGGCGCGGGGGGCAAGATCGCCGCGGGGGAACGGATCCGGATCCTGTGGGGGCAGGACATGCTTCGTGACCTTCTCGACGGGCGGTATCGAGCGGTGGTCTGCGGGGTGAACGACGAGGACAATGCGCACGGGATCGTTTCGCAACTGGTCGAGCTGGTCGCGACGAGCCAGTGGACGGCGGCGTCGGTGACGTCGTACGCGAGGCTGTTTCAGGATTCGGTCTCGATCCACGCGGGAGGGGACCGCGAGCCGTACGCGCTGAAGTATGACCTCGACAGCCTTCTGATCCTGGCACTGCTGCGCCCGCGCGGGCGGTCGCACTTCACGCTGGACGATCTCTCTCGCGGGTTCCGGACGGTGGTGAAGATGCTGCGAGACCGTCGGGAGCGTCTCCCTGTGGCGACGGTGAGTTTCCTCAACGCGCGGGCGAACCGGCTGGCGGAGGGCGACGGGGAGGAGCCCACGTTCGAGCGTGTGCTCCGGACGATGTACGAGGCGGGGTTCCGCGGCGACGTCTATCCGTCTCCCGCGATGTGGCGTGTGGGGCAGGTGGGCGTGTTCCCGAGTTACCCGTTCCCGGAGGGCGTGGCGCGGATGCGTGAGGGGAGCAGTTGACCGCGCGCTGGGCGCTGGCGAACGCGCGAGCGATCGCACTGGATCGGCCGCGGATCGTGGCGATCCTGAACCTGACGCCGGACAGTTTCCACGCGCCCGGGCCGTTCGACGACCCGCGCGCGGTGGTCGAACGAGCGGAGGCGGCGGTGGCGGAAGGGGCGGACGCGATCGAACTGGGAGGGGAGTCGACGCGTCCCGGCGCGACCCGCGTGGGGGAAGAGGAGCAGGCGCGGCGCGTGCTGCCGGCGCTGGCGGCGATCCGGAGGAGCGGTGGGCGTGCGGCGGTCGCGCCCATCGTGATCGACACGACGCTGGGGAGGGTCGCCGAGCGAGCCCTTGGGGAGGGGGCCGACGCGATCAACGATGTCTCGGCGGGGATGGAGGACGCGCGGCTGGTGGGGGTGGTCGCGGGAGCGGGCGCGGGGCTCGTGCTGATGCACCGGCTTCGCCCGCCGGGGGAGGATGCGTACTCGGACCGATACGGGGCGGGGGCGGAGCCGTCGTATGGGGACGTGGTCGCGGAGGTCGGGAAGTTTCTGCGCGGGCGGGCGTGCGAGGCGATGTTGAAGGGTGTGGAGCCCGGGCGGATCGTCGTTGATCCCGGGCTGGGCTTCGGGAAGACGGTGGCGCAGAACCTGGAGTTGATCGACCGCACGCCGGAACTTGCGCGGCTGGGCTACCCGATCATGAGCGCGCTGAGCCGGAAGAGTTTCGTCGGTCGAGCGTCGGGGCGGGAGACGATGCCGGCGGATCGTCTGGCGGCGACGCTGGCGTTGAGCGTGGTGCACCAAACCCGCGGGGCATCGGTGTTCCGGGTCCATGACGTGCGGGCGCATGCGGACGCGCTGGCGGCGGCTTTCGCGGCCCGGTCGCCCGGTGTTCGGGACACCGAATCGTGTGGCGAGCATCCAATTGGCAGCACGGGCGGGAAGGAATAGGATTCGATTCCCACGCCCAAGAAGGGAGCCTCGATGGCAAGCAGCAACGTCAGAGAGTTCACGGACGAAAACTTCCAGGCCGAGGTGCTGGATGCGCAGGGCCCGGTGCTGGTGGATTTCTGGGCGGAGTGGTGCGCGCCGTGCCGTCGGCTGGCGCCGATCATCGACGAGGTCGCGGCGGAGTTTGCGGGGAAGGCGAAGGTCGGGAAGTTCGACGTGGACAACAGCCGGGAGGTCCCGGCGAAGTACCAGATCGCGGCGATCCCGACGGTGATGATCTTCAAGGGGGGCGAGATGAAGAAGAAGATGGTGGGCCCGGCGTCGAAGGCGGACCTCGCCGCCGCGCTCAAGGAACTCGCCTGAGCCCCTCCCTTGGCGACCGTGACTCCTGAAAGCATCGCGACGAGCGCCGCCCCCCGGTCGGGGGATCGGTATGGTGGCAGCGTGCTTCGCTGCGCGACGATCGGTGTGGGCCGGATGGGGCGTCACCACGCGAGGGTGTACACGCAGATCGAGGGGTGTCGCCTGGTCGCGGTGGTGGATGCGGAGGCGTCGCGTCGGGAAGCGGTTGCGGACAAGTTTGCGTGCCGGGCGTTGGAGAACGTGGACGAGTTGCTGGACCTGGGCGTGGACGCGGTGACGGTGGCGACGCCGACGACGAGCCATCGACCGATCGCGGAGAAGTTGCTTCGAGCGGGCGTGGCGTGCCTGATCGAGAAGCCGCTGGCGGGATCGGTGGAGGACGCGCTGGCGATCAAGGACCTTGCGGAATCGACGGGGACGGTCCTGATGGTGGGTCACATCGAGCGGTTCAACCCGATCATGCGTGCGATGCGGGCGTCGACGAGCGACGACGCGTTCCCGCTGATCCCGCGGTTCATGCAGATCCACCGGGTGAGCCCGATGACGTTCCGCTCGATCGACGTGGGGGTGGTGATGGACATGATGATCCACGACCTGGACGTGGTGCTCATGCTGATGGACGGTCAGGAGCCGACGGAGATCCACGCGGCGGGGGTGAGCGTGATCACGGAGCACGAGGACCTGTGCAACGCGTGGCTGACGTTCGAGAAGCCGACGGGGCGGTGCGTGGCGAACGTGACGGCGAGCCGGCTGGCGTTGAAGACGGAGCGTGTGGCGCGGATCACCGGGGAGAACGCGTACATCAAGATCGATTATGGGGCCAAGACGGGGACGATCATCCGGAGGCGTGCGAACGACCTGCAGATGCGGGAGGTTCGGGAGCAGATCCGTCGAGGCGCGGACCTGACGGACCTGAACTGGCACGACCTGGTGAACGTCGAGCCCCTGCTGATCGACGACGTCGAGCCCCTGCTGATGGAGGTCCGTTCGTTCATTGGGGCGGTACGGACGGGCGATCGTCCGGAAATCGATGCCGAGGCCGGATTCGCGAATGTCCGGACGGCCCAGAGGATCGTGGCCGCGATCCGAGGTGGTTGAAACGCCGATTGAACCTCCGGCGTGGTACACTTTCTCCCCGTCGCACCGTTGCATTCCCCTTTGCACACCAACTGAAGACTTCCATGTCGCAGACCCAAGAACCGTCCCGGCACGATGAGCATCTGATCTCTCCGGAGGTCCAGGCCGAGATAGACGCCGCGATGGGCGAGATCTCCAAGCCGAAACCATCTGGAGAACCCCGTCCCGGGATCCGCGGCCCGCGCGTGGTGCAGGCGGGTCGAGAGCACCGGACGGGGCAGGTCGTCTCGGTGGGACCGACGGACGTGTTCGTCCAGTTCGGGCCGAAGGACCTGGGGGTGGTCGCGCGGAGCCAGTGGGGCCCCGGGATGAAGGATCCTGCGCTGGGGGACGAACTGCAGGTCGTGGTCGATCGGTTCGAGTCCGGGGAGGGGATCTATGTCTGCTCGCTACCCGGGGCGATCCGGAAGGCGGACTGGGAACTGCTCGAACCTGGGCAGGTGATCGAGGCGCGGGTGACCGGGGTGGTGAAGGGCGGGATCGAGTTGGAGGTCGCGGGTCATCGAGCGTTCATGCCGGGCTCGCAGGTCTCGCTGGATCGGATCGAAGACCTGTCGGTGTACGTCGGGGAGAAACTGGTCTGCCAGGTGGATCGTGTGGATCGGCGCGGGAAGGGCAACATCGTGCTCACGCGGCGGCCGATTTTGCAGCAGGAGCGAGAGCAGGCCGTCCAGAGGATGCGAGAAACGCTGCAGGAGGGGCAGGTTGTCGAGGGCGTGGTGAGGAAGATCATGGCGTTCGGGGTGTTCGTGGATGTGGGCGGGGTCGACGGACTTGTTCATATCTCGGACCTGACGCACGAGCGGATCACGCATGGCGAGAAGGCGATCGCCCGCCATGTCAAGGAAGGGGAGAAGGTCCGGGTTCAGATCCTGAAGGTGGACTGGGAGGCGAAGCGTCTGAGCCTGGGGATGAAGCAGATCCAGGCCGATCCGTTCTCTCAGGCGGTCAACGACATCACCGAGGGAGCGGAGGTGACGGGTCGGGTGACGAAGATCATGGAGTTCGGGGCGTTCGTGGAACTCGCGCCGGGGGTCGAGGGGCTGGTGCACATCTCTGAACTGGCGCATCGTCGCGTGGGGCGAGTCGAGGACGTGCTCAAGCCTGACGAGGTGGTCAAGGCGAAGGTGATCAAGATCGACAGGGACACCCGCCGCATCGGGCTGAGCGTGAAGGCACTGCAGCCGGCACCGGAGCGGAAGGACAAGGACACTCGCAAGGGCCCGACGTACGAGGAGATCATGAAGGAGACGCCGGCCCTCCGTCGCCTCCGCGAGCGTTCGCACCAGATGAAACTCAAGGGCGGGATCTGACGGGCGGGGGCGCACGCCAGGGCGGCCCTTCGCGTTCGATCATCCTCGCGGCCCTGAGGAGCGTGCCCTCATCCCACGGCGGGGCGATGAGTTGGACGGAGACCGGGAGATCCGCGTCGCCCTCGCGGGTGAAGCCCGCGGGGATCGCGATCGCCGGCAGGCCGGCGAGGTTCGGGCCGACGGTGAAGACGTCGGCGAGGACCATGGCAAGCGGGTCGCTGGTCTTCTCGCCGATGCGGAACGCGGGGGTGGGCGTCGTGGGCGTGAGGAGGACGTGGCATCCGCGGGCGAAGGCGGCGGCGTAACCGTCCGCGACGAGGCGGCGAGCGCGCAGCGCGGTGGTGTAGTAGGCGTCGAGGTAACCGGACGAGAGGACGAAGGTGCCGAGGAGGATGCGGCGCTGCACTTCCTCACCGAGGCCATCGGTGCGGGAGCGTGTGTAGACCTCGTCGAGCGTCGGGGCGTCCGCGCGGCGCCCGTAGCGGATGCCGTCGAAGCGGGCGAGGTTGCTGGAGGCCTCGGCCGTGGCGATGACGTAGTAGGCGGCGAGTGTCTCTTCTGGTCGAGGGAGATCGAACTCGACGATGCGCCCGCCGGCGAGCCGCACGGCCGCGAGGGTGCGCTCCATGGCCTCGGCAACACCCGCGTGGATCTCGCCCAAGGTTCTGGGCACTCCGACGACCAACCCATGGACCGAGTGGTCGATCTGGCTCGCCCAGCCGCCGGCGGTGCGTGCGGAACTGGTCGAGTCGAGGGGATCGAACCCGGCGATGGTGTCGAGGACGAAGGCGGCATCGTGGACGCAGGTTGCGAGGACGCCGACCTGATCGAGGCTGGAGGCGTAGGCGACGAGGCCGTGGCGCGAGACCCTGCCGTAGGTGGGCTTGAGGCCGACGATGCCGCAGAAGGCGGCGGGCTGCCTGACCGAACCGCCGGTGTCGCTCCCGAGTGCGAAGGGGACGGTTCCGGCGGCGACCATGGCGGCGGAGCCTCCCGATGACCCACCGGGGACACGGGCGGGATCCCACGGGTTGAGGGTCGGGCCGAAGCATGACCGCTCGGTGCTGGAGCCCATGGCGAACTCGTCGAGGTTTGTCTTGGCGATCGGGACGGCGCCAGCGGCTTCGAGGCGTGCAACGCAGGTGGCATCGAAGGGCGAGACATAGGCCTCGAGGATGCGGCTGGCACAGGTGGTTCGATCGAGGGCGAGGTTGTCCTTGACGGCGAAGGGAACACCGGCGAGCGGGGGCCTCGGTGCGACGTCGGTGGCATCGATCGCATCGGCGCGTGAGGCGGCGCGGCGGTCGAGGATGGTGATGGAGTCGTTGAGGGTGGAGGCGTGAGCCTGCGCGAGGGCGCGTCCGACGACGGCGGCAGCCGAACCGGCGTCGGCGTCGTGTCGCGCGACGTGGATGGTCATGCGCCCGGGCCCGGATCGATGACCTTTGGGACGCGGATGAAGGGGCCGTCCATCGCAGGCGAGAGTTGGGCGAGCACGAGAGCGTCGAGGGTCGGGCCGAGCGAGTCGTCGTCGAGGCGGTCGATTTCGTCGCCGACGTGGGTGAGGGGTTCGACGCCGTTGAGGTTCATCGCCTGGAGGCGATCGATGTAGGCGACCATTGCGCCCAGCCTTCGGGCCGCCTCGGCGAGCGCCTCGGGCGACGGGTCGAGCCTCGCGAGCCAGGCCAGCCTGCGGACGCCTTCGATCGAGAAGTCGGGCACCATCGGGGGAGTCTAACGCGGCCGGCTCACCCCTGGCCGAGGGTTGCCCAGACAGCGCGGAAGCGTTCCGCCATGGCCTCGAGGGAAGAGGGGATGACGCGAATCTGGCCGACGACGTTGATGAAGTTCGTGTCTCCACCCCAGCGGGGCACGAGGTGGACGTGGAGGTGATCGGGGACGCCCGCGCCCGCGGCGCGTCCCTCGTTGATGCCGATGTTGATGCCCTGGGGATGGAGGGCGGCGTCGAGGAGAGCGGCGGCGCGGTCGACCATTCTCCAGAGGGAGGCCCGTTGCGAGGCGTGGTAGTCGAGGAGCCGAGGCTTTGCTTCGCCGAGGGCGACGAGGAGATGGCCGTTGGCGTAGGGGTAGCGGTTGAGCAGGATCAGGCCGTCGGCGGTCCTGGCCACGACGTGGTTGGGGTCATCGCGAGAGGGATCGAGCCAATAGGCACGCAGGAACGACCCGGAACTGGCGGGAGCGGACGCCGGCACGAGCGATTCGAGGTAGGCCATCCGCCATGGCGCGAAGATCGCTTCGGCCCGGGTCGGAGGGTGCGGGTCGTCGATGGGCATGGGAGGAGTCTAATCCTCGGCACTACGCGGCGACGCGAGCGTCGCAGGCGAGGCCCGCCCGAAAGCCCCTGGCGTCCTTCTCGCAGCGGACGACGACGCCGGTGCGACCCGGGAGGGTGTTGCCCTCGATGAAGAGGGAGAGGCGAGTGCCCGGGGAGAGGGGGACGGGGCTTCGGAGGCCGAGGCCCGTGGCGCTCGAGTCGAGGAGTTCGACGCGGGTGATCCCCGCGCCGTTCTCGTCGTGATAGGCGACGACGAAGGACCCTCCGGAGGGCAGGCGAGCGTATCGCCTGCGGTCGAACTTGAGGGGTGCAGGGGAGGCCGACGCTTCGAAGGGATAGCTCATTTTGTTCCGGCGCCGTGAGGCGCCGTCCACCAGGGTCACCACCCGACCCGGTCGGATGATCGGACGCTCACGCCGGGGACTTGAGCCCGCGTCCGAGACGGCCAGCGAGGAGGAAGGCGAGTTCGAGGGACTGCTGGTAGTTGAGCCTGGGGTCGCAGGCGGAGGCGTAGCTGTGGACGAGGCGTTCTTCGGTGACGCCGGAGGCGCCTCCGACGCACTCGGCGACGTCTTCGCCGGTGAGTTCGAAGTGGACGCCGCCGAGGCGCGACCCCGCGGAATCGTGGGCATCGATGGTTTCCTCGAGTTCACCGAGGATGGCATCGAACGACCGGGTCTTGAGGCCGGAGGCGGTGACGGTAGCGTTGCCGTGCATGGGGTCGCACATCCAGAGGGCCGGGATACCTGCATCGGCGACGGCGCGGACGAGCGCGGGGACGACGGCGGTGGCGCGGCCCTTCCCGACGCGAGTGATGAGGACGAGTTTGCCTCGCTCGCGAGCGGGGTTGAGGACTCGAGCGAGTTCGGCGAGTTCGGCCGGGGCAAGGGCGTACCCGACCTTGACGCCGACGGGGTTCTGGATCCCGCGGAAGTATTCGACGTGGGCGCCGGAGAGCGAGCGTGTGCGTTCGCCGATCCAGGGGAGGTGGGTGGTGAGGTTGTAGTGCCCGTCGCGACGAGGGACGCGCCTGGTCTGGGCACTTTCGTAGAGGAGGTTGAGCCCCTCGTGGCTGGTGAAGAACTCGACGCTGGCCATCGACGCGATGTCGCGTTCACCCATGGCCTCCATGAAGCGGAGCCCGTCGGCAAGGGTCGCGCTCATGCGTTCGTAGTCGGCCTTTCGCTCGGGGGAGAGGGTGGCGTGGTGGAAGAAGGAGAGGTCCCAGTATTCCGGGTGGTGGAGGTCGGCGAAGCCGCCCTTGACGAGGGCACGGATGAAGTTGAGCGTGACGGCGGCGTGCTGGTAGCCGGCGACGAGGCGTTCGGGATCGGGACGTCGGCCCTCGGGGGTGAAGGCGGCGGAGTTGACGAGGTCGCCGAAGTAACTGGGGAGGGTGGTTCCGTTGCGGGTCTCGGTGGCGCTGGAGCGTGGCTTGGCGTACTGGCCTGCGAAGCGTCCGACGCGGACGACGGGTCTTTTGAGCCCGTGGACGAGCACGAGGGACATCTGGAGGAGGATTTTGAGTTTGTTGGTGATGGAAGCGGGCCCGCAGTCGTCGAGGGTCTCGGCGCAATCACCACCCTGGAGGACGAACCTGCGGCCGTCCTCGGCCTCGGCGAGCATGGCCTTGAGGCGTTCGATTTCCCAGGAGGTGACGAGGGGGGGGAGGCTACGGAGTTTCTCGACGGCGCGTGCGACGGCGGCGGGGTCGTCGTAGCGCACGGCGTGAGCGAGGGGGCGGGCGTTCCAGGAATCGGGTGTCCAGTCCGTCACGGTGTCCACTCCATCGGGAGATCATCGTAGAGAGAAGAGCCCATGCGGGCCGGTCTGCGGCCATGCGCCGGGACGTGACCCTTCCAACGGCGATGCCGCGGCATGAGTTCTTGAGGAAAAAGTGAGGTCATGACTGAACCTGGGGGATCGGTGCGCCGATGTCGCAAGTCGCCCGCTGGTTATCCCGCACGTGCGGGGTCCGGGCAACAGGCCGGGAAGGAACCGGCTCACACCCGCCGACGGGCATCCGCCCGAGCCCGGCAGGAGACTCACGGATGGCCACGACGAAGCGAAGGAACACCCGCAAGACGGCGAAGCACAAGAAGAGCGCAAGGAAGGCCGGTTGGCGGAAGAAGACGAACAAGGCCCGGACGAAGGCGCGGACGAAGTCGCGAGTGAAGGCCCGCGGCAAGAGCAAGGTTCGCAAGCACGCGAAGCGTTCGACGGCGCGCAAGACGACGGCGAAGCGGAAGGTCACGGCGAAGGCGAGGAAGCGGACGCGGAACTACAAGTTCTCGGCCGTGAGGAAGTCGAGCGCTCGCCGCACCGGCTGGCGCCGCGCCGCCTGATCGGCGAAGGCAGGGACCGGGCCTCCCCCAAGCGGGCCCGGAGGACGAACCAAGACCCAGGCCGCGACGGCTCGCCCCTGTCGCGGCCTATTTCATGCGCGGCGGGGATCAGTCGGCGGGATCGGGGGTGAGTTCGAGCCCCTCGCGTCGTGCGACGATGACGCTGGCCATGGCATCGCCGGAGACGTTCACGACGGTGCGGCACATGTCGAGGAGTCGATCGACGGCCATGATGACGGCGATCCCCTCGGCGGGGAGGCCGACCGAGCCGAGGACGACGACGAGCATGACCATGCCGGCGCCGGGGATCCCCGGGGTGCCGATGGAGGCGAGGACGGCGAGGAGGATGACGGTGAGTTGCTGGGAGAGGGTGAGGTCGACGCCGGACATCTGCGCGATGAAGACGGTTGCGACGCCCTGGTACATGGCGGTTCCGTCCATGTTGATCGTCGCGCCGAGTGGGCAGACGAACCCTGCGATCTTCTTGGGGACGCCGAGGCGCCTGGTCGCACACTGGAGGGTGACGGGGAGGGTCGCGGAGGAACTGGAGGAACTGAAGGCGAGGAGTTGGGCGGGCATCATCGCCTTGAGGAACCGGGTGTAGCCGACTTTGCCGAAGACCCTGAGGAGGATGGGGTATTCGACCATGACCATGATGGCCATTCCTGCGACTGCGACGAGAGAGAACGCGAGGAGGGCGGAGAGGACGGAGATACCCATCGTGGCGATCTTGGGGACGATGAGGGCGAAGACGGCGAGGGGCGCCAAGAGCATGATGGCGTGGATGAGTTTGACCACGACGTCCGCGATCGCATCGAAGAAGGTGACGACCACGGCGGACTTTTCTCTTGGGATGAGGGTGAGCCCGACGCCGAGAGCGATCGCGGTGACGATGACCTGGAGCATGGTGGCGTTCGCGAGGGCCGCGAAGGGGTTCTCGGGCACGAGGTCGAGGATCTGCCTCCAGAGGGACTGGACAGCGCCGGTCTTGCCGACGGCCGCCGTGACCTCGGCGCTGTTCTGCGCCATCAACTGGGCCTTGACTTCGGGCGAGACGAAGAGCCCCGGCCTGACGAGGTTCGCGAGGGTGAGCCCGAGGACGACAGCGACGGCGGTGGTGAGGAGGTAGATGGTGATGGTGGTGAGCCCGATGCGGCCGAGTTTTCGGAGGTCGCCGAGGCTCGCGACGCCGACGATGAGGGAACTGAGCACGATGGGGACGGCGACGAAGCGGAGGCAGCGGAGGAACAACTGCCCGATGAAGTCGTTGAGGTTGACGAGGAAACGGGCGGCGTAGGCGGCGGTGGAAGGCCGCAAGGGGTCGTGCAGGTCATCCTGTGCGTCGGACGGGTCGGTCGCGTCCTGCCGTGGGGTGGAGGCGGTTTCGACGGGCGAGCCGGCGAGGAACGCCGCGGGATCGGAGACGCCGAGGGAGCGCCAGGTTCGAGCGTCCCAGGTCCAGTTCAGGACGAGCCCGAAGATGGCGCCGACCACGAGCGCCACGACGATCCTCCAGTGCAAAGCCATGCGGCGACCTCCTCAGCCTCGGCGCACGATCCCTAGGATCGTCGATGCCAAGCGTGCGGCCCTCGAGCGGGCGTAGGTACGAAGAATACAGGAATGAACGCCGGCGGGCCCCCTCCGAGCCGGTGGGGCAGGCGGGGGAGGACGAGCGTCGGAAACTGCGTCGGCAGCGTACGTTTCCGGAACTCTTCCGCGAGTTCTGGTCGCTGCTGGCGGGACATCGCTGGCGCATCTTCACCGCGCTGGTGACGCTGAGCCTGGCGACGGGCTTCGTACTGCTGATGCCGGCGTGTACGAAGATCGCGGTCGATTACATCATCACGGATCACCCGGGGCCCACGGGCCTCCCGCGCTGGATCACGGGCGACCTGCCGGAGTTTGGTCCGGACGACCGCGTGCGGCTGCTGTGGGTGCTGACGGGGACGATGCTGGTGATCACGTCGCTGCGCATCGTGTTCGGGATGCTCGGTCGGTGGCAGATGACGCGGCTGACGAAGAGGGTGCAGGTCGCGCTTCGGCGTCGGGTGTTCTCGCACGCGGTGAGGCTGCCGCTGCACCGGGTGTACGACCTCAAGAGCGGAGGCGTGGCGAGCATCCTGAGAGAGGACGCGGGCGGGGCGGCGGAGCTGGTGTTCAACCTGGTGTACAACCCGTGGCAGAGCCTGCTGCAACTGTGCGGGACGCTCGTGGTCCTTGCGCTGGTGGACTGGCGGATGCTGCTGGGGGCGATGGTCCTGATCCCGACGGTGTGGCTCACGCACAAGACGTGGATCTCGCGCATCCGGCCGATCCACCGCGACATCCGCTCGACGCGGACGGGGATCGACGCCCACGCGACGGAGGCGTTCGGGGGGATGCGGGTCGTGCGTGCGTTCGCCCGCCAGGGGGGCGAGGCGTCGCGCTTCGTGGCGGGGAACCACCTGATGGCCAGGCAGGAGATCCTGGTCTGGTGGTGGTCCCGGTGGATCGACATGGCATGGCAGATGCTGATCCCGCTTGCCTCGACGGCGGTGCTGCTGTACGGCGGATCCCGTGTGATCGAGGGCTCGCTGACGATCGGCGACGTGATGATGTTCACGGCGTATCTCCTGATGCTGCTGATGCCGCTCGAACTGCTGGTCAACAGTGCGACGGAGATGCAGACGAAGCTGGCCGGGCTCGACCGCATCCTGGACCTTCTGGAGGAGCCGCGGGAGTTTTCGGAGCGTGAGCCGCGGTACACGCTGGCACGCGGCGCGGTGCATGGCGCGATCGCGCTTCGAGACGTCACGTTCGCGTATCCGCCTCGGTCGGCCCGTCGCGGCGGTCCGCCGCCCGCGCCCCCGGAGCCGGTGATCCGCGGGGTCTCGCTGGAGGTGCGACCCGGCGAGACGATCGCGCTGGTGGGGCCATCGGGCTCGGGCAAGACGACGCTGTGCAACCTGGTCGCGAGGTTCCACGACCCCCAGCACGGGGCGGTGCTGTTCGACGGCATCGACCTGCGCGATATCGACGTGGATTCGTACCGCAGGCTGCTGGGGATCGTCGAGCAGGACGTCTTTCTGTTCGACGGGTCGGTCGCGGACAACATCGCCTATGCGCGGCGCGGCGCGACGATGGAGCAGATCCGTGCGGCGGCGCGGGCGGCCAACGCCGCGGAGTTCATCGAGAGGCTGGACGCGGGGTATGACACGAGGATCGGCGAGCGAGGGGTCCGGCTGTCGGGCGGGCAGAAGCAGCGACTGGCGATCGCCCGCGCCCTGCTGGCGGACCCTCGGATCCTGATCCTGGACGAGGCGACGAGCAACCTCGACACGGAGTCGGAGCGTCTGATCCAGCAGAGCCTCGCGGACCTGATGAGGGGTCGCACGTGCTTTGTGATCGCGCATCGGCTGAGCACGATCCGGCACGCGGACCGGATCGTGGTGCTGGAGGACGGGCGGATCATCGAGAGCGGCGGGCACGACGAACTGCTCGCGCGAGGGGGGCGTTACGCCGACGTGCTGAAGCTGCAGGTGGAGGACGCCGCGCCCGCATCGGCGCGTCCGGCGCGCGCGCCGTGAGGGGGCGTGTCAGGCGCCGTTTTCCTCGCAGACCCTCGCGGCGGCGACGACGGTGTCTCCCTCGTCGAGTCGGACGACGCGGACGCCCTGGGCTCCGCGTCCTGTGGAGCGGATCTCGGCGACGGGCATTCGTACGGTCATCCCCGACCGAGAGGTGACGACGACGTCGTCGCGGTCTCGGACGCCGAGGGCGGCGACGCTGCGTCCGTTCCTGGCGCTGGCGTCGATGTCGACGCGGCCTTTGCCGCCGCGAGACTGGCTTCGGAGGGGCCCGCTCTCTGGCTGGACGCGGTAGTCATCGACGGGGGTACGTTTGCCGAAGCCTCGCTCGGAGATGGTGAGGAGGCAGAGGGAAGGATCGACGGTCTCCCAGAGTTTGCGGTCCTCTTCGCCGTTGTCGCGCATGGCGATGGCGACGGCACCGATGACCTCGTCGCCTTCGGCGAGTTCGATGCCCTTGACGCCGGCGGCGGCGCGGCCCATGGCGCGGGCGTCGTCCTCGCTGAAGCGGATGGCCATGCCTGCGGCGGTGGCGAGGAGGATGTCGTCGCTGCCGGAGGTCTGGAGGGCATCGAGGAGGCGGTCGCCTTCCTTGAGGCCCACGGCGATGAGCCCGGACCTGTTGACGTTGCGGTAGTCCTTGAGGGGGGTTCGCTTGACGATGCCCTGGGCGGAGACGAACATGAGGAAGGTGCTTCCTTCCTCGAAGTTGGTGACGTTGAGGAAGGCGCAGACGCGTTCGCCGTCCTTCATTTCGATGAAGTTGACGATGGGCCGCCCCTTGCTGGTCCTGGGCAGTTCGGGGAGTTCGTAGACCTTGATCTTGAAGACTCGTCCCGTGTTGGTGAAGCAGAGCAGGTCGTCGTGGGTGCTCGCGACGAACATGTGCTCGATGAAGTCGTCTTCCTTGGTGGCGCCGCCGATGATCCCCCGGCCCCCCCGCCCCTGCTGGCGGTAGGTGTCCAGCGCGACGCGTTTGGCGTAGCCGGCATGGGAGATGGTGACGGCCATGTCCTCCTCGCGGATGAGGGCCTCGATGTTGACGTCCCCCTCGCCCTCGACGATCCTCGTTCTGCGTGGGGAGCGGAAGCGAGCCCGCATCTCTTCGCAGTCGGCGCGGATGAGCGAGAGCACTTCGCGGCGATCGGCGAGGATCTTCTCGTAGCCAGCGATCTCGGCGACGACGGTCTTGTGCTCGTCGGTCAGTTTTTCGATTTCGAGCCCGACGAGCTGGATGAGTCGCATCGCGCCGATGTGATCGGCCTGGGCGCGGCTGAGGGCGAGGCCATCGCCGGAGGCCGACGCGAGGAGGCCCGGGTCGATCCGGAGCGCGTGGGGGTGCCCTGGCGGGATCCGGAAGCGGCGTCGCATGAGCGCCTCGATGGCCTCTTCCCTGGTGTGGGAGGCGCGGATGAGGCGGATGACCTCGTCGATGTCACAGACGGCGAGGATGAGCCCTTCGATGAGGTGGGCTCGCTTGCGAGCCTCCCGCAGGAGGTGGGCCGTGCGGCGGCGGATGACGTCGGTGCGGTGGTCGATGTGGCGGTCGATGAGTTGGCGGAGCCCCATGGTTCGGGGCTGGCGGTTGACGAGGGCGAGGTTGATGATCGAGAAGGTGTCCTGGAGCGGCGTGAACTGGAACAACTGATTCTCGACGACGCGGGCGTCGGCGCCCTTTTTGAGTTCGACGACGACGCGCGTCTGGGCCTGGCGTCCCGACTCGTTGCGGACATCGGAGACTTCGGTGATGCGGTCCTCGTTGACGCCCTCGGCGATTTTTTTGACGAGGCCGTCCTGGGCGAGGTTGTAGGGGATCTCGTCGATGACGATCTGCTCGCGGCCGTTCTTGAGGGTCTCGACGCGGGTGGTCCCCCGCATCGTGACGCGGCCACGACCGGTGGCGTAGGCCTCGACGATCGCGGCGCGGCCGAGGATTGCCCCGCCGGTGGGGAAGTCCGGGCCCTTGATCCCCTCGCGGACGATGGCGCCCTGGTCGTCGAGGACGTCGGACATGAGTTCGCCGAGGGTGATGTCGGGGTTCTCGATGACGCGGATGATCGAGTCGAAGACCTCGGTCGGGTTGTGGGGCGGGAGGCTGGTGGCCATGCCGACGGCGATGCCGAGGCTGCCGTTGATGAGCAGGTTCGGGAACTTCCCAGGGAGGACCGTGGGCTCGTCGAGGCGGTCGTCGTAGTTGGGCTGCATGTCGACGGTGTCGAGTTTGAGGTCCGCGAGGAGGTCGACCGCGGCGTGGGTCATTCGGGCTTCGGTGTAGCGTTGGGCGGCTGGGGGATCGCCCTCGATGGAGCCGAAGTTGCCTTGGGGATCGATGAGGGGGACGCGCATGCGCCAGGTCTGGGCCATGTTGACGAGCGTGGGGTAGATGACGGTGTCGCCGTGGGGGTGGTAGTTCCCCGAGGTGTCGCCGACGATCTTGGCGCACTTGTAGTGCTTTCGCCCGGGTCGGAGGTTGAGGTCGTTCATCGCGACGAGGATTCGGCGCTGGCTGGGCTTGAGCCCGTCGCGCACGTCGGGGAGCGCGCGATCCATGATCGTGCTCATCGCGTAGGTGAGGTAACTGTCCTTGAGTTCCCTCTCGATCTCGAGGTCGAGCACCGTCTCGCCCTTGGGCGCCGCCGCCTCCCCTTCGCCAGCAGGGAGCCGCTGTTCCTCGCTCATCCGTGCGTCCTCCGCGTCGGCCCGGCACCCCGGAAAACGCCGACAGGAATGATAGGTTCGCCCCCGGCTCGACCGCCGATCAAGGCTCGGTCCGGGGTCGGGAGCGCGACGTGTCCAAGGCGTCGATGGCTTCGAGGGTTTCGAGGATCGCCAGGAGGGACATCGAGGTCGCATCGGGGGGCATTCGCTGGTCGAAGAGGGCGGCACGCACGCCGCCCGTGGCGCGTGCCGGGGCGACGTACATGTGACCGAGGGCGTCGTCGGCGGTGAGTTGCCGCAGGAAGCGAGCGCCGTCGAGGAGCCTGGCGACTTCGAGCAGGGCTTCGTCCGAGTCGGTGACCCTGGGGTCTCGGGCGAGCCTCCCGAGGGCCGCGAGCAACCTGGCGGTGGCCCAGGTGGGCATGGCCCGAGCCGCGCCGCTGTGCACGAGCCGAAGCCCGCCGGCCTCGTCGGGGTGTTCGCCGAGCCCGACCTGAGTTCGCCAGGCCCAGGACCTCAACTGACGGAGCCCGGACGCGGTCGGGACGTGCTCGCCTCGAAGGTCGAGTTCCGCCCATGCGAGGAAGGGCATCTGGGTGACGAGGGCTTCCGGGGCAGACGCCGCGAAGGCCTGACGCACGCAAGAGGCGGCGACATCGGCGTGGACGCCGCCCGCGGAAGCGAGCCGCCCGAGCCCCCAAGCGACGACCCCCCGTTCGCCCTCGGCGAGGCCCTGGGCGAACCCGCTCTGGGAGGAGTAGGCCTCGAGGAGGCGACGGCGGGCGCGGACGAGCAGTTCGGCGGTCTCGGGCCTCTCTCCGATGCGTTCGGGACCGGCTTCGACGAGGGCCCCTGCGATGAGCCCTGCCGCACCTGCCTCGGCGAGGGGATCGGGCTCGCCTGGTTCGACGAAGGCGAGGTGTTCGAGGACGCGGATGGCCGCGGCCTGGATGCTCTCGCTCGCGTCGGGACGAAGCCAGTCGGAAGCGGAGAGTCGGAGCATGGCGTAGGCGGCGAGGCCCTGTTCGGCGGGGGTCGCGAGTTCCGGGGCGAATCGACCCTGAGCCGGGAGGTATCGCCCCATCAACCCGAAGCGTTCGACTCCGGGCCACATCCGCCCGGCGAGGTGGAGGCCCATGTCCTGGGCGAGGGCGCGCATGGCGGGACGGCTGGCCCACTTGAGAGACACGTCGCGTCCGCCTCGGGAGAGGAACATCGGGGAGGACCGTGGATCGACCTGGGCAACATGGGTGACGCGGAAGCGATGGACGCGGAGCAGCCCCTGCTCGATGAGGCTGGTGAGCGCCTTGCCCGTGGGATCGGGCCCATCGGCGAGGGCGATGGCGCCGGCCTCCCTCGCGGAGGTGAGCAGCCCGGAGACGGCCATGGCGGGTTCCTGAGAGAACGCGAGCATCCTTCCCGGGAAGACGCTGCCTTCCCAAGTGCCCGCGCGGATCGCCACGCCGTCGAGCCCCGGGACGCACTCGGCGGCGATTGCTTCGAGGGTTTTCGCGGAGAGCGGGATGAGGGGCCCGGCGAGTTCGAGGCTGATCGTGATGCGTCCTGCGGTCTCCTCGAGGCGTTGGCGGAAGAGCGCATCGCGATCGATGGTCATGCGGGCAGAGGCCTCGTCGTAGGCCTGCCGGAGCGCGCGCCAAAGGCCGCTTTTTCCGAACGCTTCGCCTCGCCCGATGATCTCGCCCTCCAGGCGCAGCGTCACGCAGGCGCCATGGACCGCGGGGAGATAGTCCGGCGGGGTTTCGGGGACGTTCCACTGCCTGATCCATCGATCGACGAGCCCGTAGATGAGCATCGCGTCGGCGGGGCGGGGGGGAGCGTTATCGGGTTGGGCGACGGGCGCGAGGGCCTGGGCGTGTGCGACGCGGACGCCTCCGAAGGGCGTCAGTGTTGCCGTGAGACAACACAAGATGAACAAGAGGAGCCACGGGCCGGTACGATCGCACCCCCCGGGACGGCGGTTCTCGGCCGTGGTCCCCTCGCCTGTGGGTGGGAAGGGGGGTTGAAGACCAGCCTGGGGAGTTCGGCACGCGACTTGTTGCTCCAAGGGAGAGTCCTCCAGTCAGGATCCACAAATGAAGAACAGCATCCTCGGCCTGACCGCCAACCATCGCCGGATCGCACTGCTCAGCCTTCTGAGTTTCCTGGCGCTGTGCTGAGCGCGGCGACGCGTTCGCCAGTCTACGTGAAATCCTTTCCCTGCCCGGGCCCGATCGCGGAACCCGCCCCCCACCCACGTGCGTAGAGATCGAGGGCGTATCAGCCCCTGACGGAGCCCGTGCAGAACATTGTCCGCGCCGGAGGCCGAACCGAGCCTCTCTCTCGTGCTGTAGTCTCATGCGAAGCGCCCCGGAGATCGGTGGACCGGGGCGTTTCTCTTGCGCTCCCCCACGCCTCCCCCTCGCTCACCCGGCTCACGTCGAGATGACTTCGATGGACGCCACGGTGGTGTCGTCGGTCGGGGGGGACTCACCCGTGAACGCGCCGTGCTCGTTCATGAGCCGGGCGACATCCTCTTCGCAATCCCTCGAGGGCCCGAGGGTCTGGATGGCCCGTGAAAGGGTGAAGACCTCTCCTGCGGCGTCTCGCTGCTCGATGAGCCCGTCGCTGAAGAGGACGAGCCTTGACCCGACGGGGAGGGTGATCGCGCTCGTCGTGTAGGCGTGGTCGCGTTCGACACCGGCGATGAGGTGGCGCGGCGCATCCGGTCGTGCGGGGCTCTGCCCCGGTGCACGGACGAGCCAGTGCCCGTGCCCGGCATCGACGAAGTCGAGGCGTCCCCCGTGGACGACCCCGACCCAGAGGGAGATGAAGCGGCCGTCGCCGGCCCGCGCGCAGAGGCGTTCGTTGAGCGAGGCGACGGCGCGGGCCGGGTCGCCGGAGTGGAGGAGTTCGGACCTGACCTGGGCCTGGGCGGTGGCCATGAGGATCGCGGCGCCGGCGCCTTTTCCGCTTACGTCACCGATGACGAGGCCGACGGCATCTGGCCCGATCTCGAAGACGTCGAAGAGATCCCCGGCGACGAGACGACCGGGCATGGAGCGCATGGCGTAGCGGACCGGTCCGGCGGTCCCTCCGGGGGCGGGGGAGATGAGTTCCTGGGCGCGTCTGGCGGTGAGGAGGTCGGACTCGAGTTGGCGATGGCGGCTTTCGAGTTCGAGGCGGCGGAGATTCCCGAGGGCGAGGCCCGCCATTCGTGCGATGGCGACGCAGAAGGCGGGGGCGTCGGGCTGGACGGCCCGCTCGTCGCGGCGTGAATCGAGATAGAGATAGGCGGCAATCGTCGAGCCGACGAAGACCGGCGCGCAGAGCGCCGCGTGGATGCCGAGCGAGATGATGCTTGGCGTCCCGGGCTGGACGGGGGTCGGCGCGAGGCGTGCGACCTGTCCCCCGGAAGCCTCGCGCAGGAGCGAACGGCTGAGTGAGAGGGGCCCGCTGCCCTCGGCCGTGCTCGTCCTGACCCCGAGGATCTCCATCTCACCGGTCGAGCCCGCGGCACGGATGAGGGCGGCCCGCCCGAAGCCGGTCCCGGCCAGGGCGGCCTCGACGACGCTCGCGGCGAGGGTGGCCTCGTCGGCAGCGCTATGGATCGTGGCGGCGCAGTCGATGAGGAGGGAGAGGCGGTGCTCGGCGAGGCGGGTGAGTTCGTCCGCCGCGACGTGCTCGATGCGCTGCGCACCCATGTCTTCGAGGGTGGGCGCACCGGCGGCGGTGAGGTCCCCTGCGGTGAAGCGGAGCGTCCAGGGGCCGAGGGAGAGGAAGTCCCCGTACTCGATGGGCATGGCCCGCTCGGGTTCGAGCCTGACGCCGTTGAGGCAAGTCCCGTGGCGGCTTCGAAGATCCGTGACGTACCAGGCCTCGCCGCGGCGATCGAACCTGACGTGTCGGCGAGAGACGAAGGGGTCGTCGAGGACGGCATCGCAGGTGCTGGAGCGTCCGAGGGTCAGCGAACCGCTCGACGGAAAAAGGATGGCCCCGCGTGGGGGGCCCGACACCGGAACGAGCCGGATGTTGACGACGTCTCGTGGCATGCGGCCCCAAGCGTACTCGCTCACGGCCGCACGTTCGCCGCCGGGGGGCTAGCATGAGCGCATGACCCAGACCTCCGCCCCGGCGGCCGAGCCCTGCCCAGTCGCCAACGCGTCGGCCCTGGCCCCCGCGGTCGAGGCGGTGCTTCTCGCCTCCGACAAGCCACTGACCGCGGAAAAACTTGCGGCGGGACTTCGTGTCGTCCCCGCGCTCGCCGCGGATGCCCCAAGCGCCGCCGCGATGGTGGAGGGCGCGATCGAAGCGCTGAACGAATCGTTCGCGTCGACGGGGCGTGTCTTTCGGATCGAGCGTGTCGCGGGGGGCTACCGGCTGATGACGCTGCCCTCGCTCGGGCCGATCCTGTGGACGTTCTACGAGTCGCGGCAGGCGGCCAAGCTCTCGCGTGCGGCGATCGAGACGCTGGCCGTGGTGGCGTATCGCCAGCCGATCACGCGTGCGGAACTGGAGTCGATCCGGGGCGTCTCGTGCGGGGAGGTGCTGCGGGCGCTGCTTGATCGGCGTCTGGTCACGATCCAGGGACGCGCCGAGGAACTGGGCCGACCGATCCTGTACGCGACGACCCGGGAGTTTCTCGACGCCTTCGGTCTCGCCTCGATCAAGGATCTCCCCGCGCCGGGCGAACTCGGCCTCACGCAGGACACGACCCCATGACCCGAGCCCTCGTTCTGCTTGCGTCGCTTGTCGTTCTGGCCGGATGCACCTCCGGGGGCCTCCGCGGGAAGGTCATCGCGGGAGACACGAGTTTCGTCGTGGTCGCCTCGGGGGGCGATGCGCGGCTCGGGACGGGCGGACTGAAGGGCGCGAGGGTTGTCGCACATGTCGTGCGGGACGGGCTCCGCCGCTCGCGAAGCGAGGTCCGCACGGACAAGAACGGGTGGTTCGAGGCCAACGTCGGGAACATGAGCGCGCTCGCGGACAAGATCGAGTTGGAGGTCACGCTGCCCGGGCACGTCCCCGCCCGCGGGAGGATCGACCTGCCCGCACCGGATCGCTCTGTGCTTGTGCTTCTCAAGCCCGAGCCGTGACCGAGCGGGATGCGTGGCGGAGTCTCCAGCCCGGGCCTACCTCCCTCACCGGTCGAACGGCGATACCACGTTCACCTGCCAGGGATCGCGTATGCGCTGGTGACGGTTGTGCTCGCGCTCGGGGCCGTCAATAGTCAGAACAACCTCCTGTTCTGGGCGTTGGGGCTGGCGCTGGGGGGCCTGCTCGCGTCGGGGGTGTGCTCGGGCGCGGCGCTTCTGGGTGTGTCGGTGGAGCGTCTCCCGACGACGGACGTCGGCGCGGGCGAAGAACTGATCGTGCGCTACGCGGTCCGCAACACCAACCGCTGGATCCCGGCGTTCGCCCTGACGATCACGGAGCACGATCTCGCGGACCCCGGACCCGCGGCGCGCTCGGCGCGTGAGCGCCCGGTGCTGTTCGTCCCGTACGTGGGGGCGCGCCGGGTGCTGCGTGTCGAGGGCGTGATCGTCCCGCGCGGTCGGGGCATCCTGACGCTGTCGCGGATGCGGGTGTCGAGCACGTTCCCTCTGGGGCTGGCGAGGAAGTCGGTCACGTTCGACGCCCCGCACCGAGTCGTCGTCCACCCGCCCTTGCTCGACCTGGGGGGCCGCGCGCTCGAGCTCATCGGCCGGAGGGGCAACATGGATTCTCCTGCGAGCCCGCGCCAGGGGGAGGGGGAGGAGTTCTTTGCGCTGCGCGAGTACCTCCCCGGAGATCCGGTCCGCTCGATCGCCTGGAAGCCCAGCGCCCGACTGGCGCGTGTCGTCGTGAGGCAGAACACGAGGCCGCGGCCCGCGCGTCGCTGGATCGGGCTCGATTTCTCCGGCGTCGATCCGGCGTCGTCGGAGGCCCGAGTGCAGCGCGAGCGCATCCTTGCGCTTGCGGGGAGCGTCGTGCGGCGCTGCCAGGCGGAAGACATCCCGGTGGGGCTGGTCCTGCCCGGGCCCGGGGGCGTCTCGATCCCACCTCGGACGGGCTCGCTCCATGCGCGCCGGCTGCTGGGGCTTCTGGCGACCATCGACGAGGAAGGCTGGCCCGACGCCGCGCCGTCGTTCCACGACGACCGCGGGGTGACGCTGGTCGTCCACGCGGGAGGGCGCACCGGCGGGCTGGACGCGCGAGCGATCGGGCCGCTGCTGCGTCGCATCCCGTCCAACGCGGTGGTTCGAGCGCTGCTGGGCCTGGAGGAGGGCCGCCCATGAGGCTGTCGGTCACGGCCTCTCTGGCGGCGGGGCGGGCGGCGTTCGTCGCGACGTGCGCCCACTGCGTGGCGGACGGGAACCTGATCCTGGCGATCGTGGCGTTGCCGCTGCTAGTCGCGGCGGGGGTGGTGACGCGTCGGGCGGGGGGGTTGCCGATCCCTCGTCGCCTGACGAACCTTCTGCTGCTGGCGGTGATGGGCCTGGCGCTGGTGCGTGCGCGCGCGGGTGGGGCGGTCGTGAGCGATGCCGTGCAACTGGTCGTGGCGGTGATGGTGGTGAAGATGTTCGAGCGGAAGGCGTCGCGGGACCTTGCCCTCGTGCTGATGCTCTCGATCTTCGTGGTGATCGGCGCGATCCTGACGGACAACGGGCTGCTAACGAGCGTGCTGGTGATCGTTGCGCTCCCGCTGGTGGTGTGGGGGGTGACGCTCCAGCAACTCTTTGCCGCGCAGGAGCACGCCGCGGCGCGATCGGCGCCGGACCTTGCGGTCGTCGATCGGACGCCCGGGGAGTGGTCGCTGAACGGTGAGTCGGGCGTGCGAGCGAGGGCCGATCTGCGGCGCCTCGTGGCGCTCGTGCTGCTCGCGTCCACGGTCGTCGGGGTCGTGGTCTTTCTGCTCGTTCCTCGCGGGATCGGCATGAACCGTCTGACGGAGTGGGCCGGGACGGGCGTCGGACGCCAGGTCGGCTTCAACGACGAGATCCACCTCGGGACGGGCGGCTTTCTCCAGGATTCCGACGCCCCGGTGATGGATGTGACGATCCGTGAAGCCGACGGGCAGCGCCTGGGCGGGCCGGGGATTCTGTACTACCTCCGCGGCGCGGTGCTCGACACCTATCACAACGCCTCGTGGCGAGCCGGGAGCGATGCGGCGCGGCGATCCCGGGTGCGCTACGAGCCCGACGTGCCGGTGTATCTCGATTCGGGCGGCGGGGCGCGTCTCACGATCGAGGTCACGATCCGCAACGCCCCGAACGGAACGACGCACCTGTTCACGCTGTGGCGACCCGTGCAGATCGAGATCGACCGCTCGGGCGCGCTGGAGATCACGCCCGCGAGCGTGCTCACGACTTCGACGCGGGGCGGACGGGTCGAGTACACCGTCCACGCGGTCACCACACCGTTCTTCCGCGGGCCCGCCGAGTCGCGAACCCCGGTCGTGCTGTTCGGCTCGGAGGTCATCCGTGCGAGGGCGGCGTCGATCCTGGAAGGGGTCGGGCTGTCCGCCGATCCCGCGCGGCGGCCGCCGTCGGAGGACGCCCGGGCCGCGCGCGCGATCGAGCAGTTCCTCCGCACGGGATATGCGTACACGAGGGAGGCGCACGCGGCGCCGGCCGGCGCCCACCCGATCGAGTGGTTCATCGAGACCTCGAAGCGAGGGCACTGTGAGGACTTTGCCTCGGCGATGGTGGCGTTGTGCCGTGCGGCAGGCATCAACTCCCGGATCGTGACGGGATACGTGGCGGCGGAGTTCAACCCGTCGTCGGAGCACTACATCGTGAGGCAGGGCAATGCGCACGCGTGGGTGGAGGTCGAGGCGGGCCAGGGGCGCTGGCGGGAGTTCGACCCGACGCCCCCGGAGGAACTCTCCGCGATCCACTCGCCCCGCGCGACGTTCGCTTCGCGTGCGCGGCAGTTTCTCGATGCGATCGAGTATGCGTGGATCAACTCGGTCGTCTCGTTCGATCAGTCGCGTCAGGACCGCCTCTTTCGTACGGGGCCCTCGGGCCAGGGCGGGCCGCTCGCGTTCCTCGAATCCATCCGTCGTCGGAGCGTGGGCACGCGGGAGGTCCTTGCCGCGGCCCTGACCGGGGTTGTCGTCTTTGTGTCCGTCGCCCTTGCGGGCTTCGCGCTGCGTTCGGCGCTCCGTTTCCTCCCCAGGCGCGGGAGGCTCTGGACGCTCCTCGGGCGAACGCGGGGCGGGGACCTCCCCCACTGGTACGAGGAGTATCTCCGCCGGACGGCCCGGGCCGGGTATCCCAAGCCTGTCTGGTGCCCGCCGCTGGAGCACGCCGAAGCCCTTGGAAGGATCGACCCTGCGCTGGGGGAGGCCGCGGCGACGATCGCCCGATCGCTGTATGTCGCTCGGTATAGCGGCGTGGTGTTGACCGGTGAGGACGACGACCGGATCCGTGCCTCGCTGGATCGTCTGGGGGAACGTCTTACGCTCGTCCGGGCTATCGGACGCTCGCGGGGTGTGGCGCCGACGGGCTGACCGGAGAGGTCGCCCGGGCCTGGGGGCGCGGGGTCAAGCCCGGGGCGGGATGGTCCGAAACAACGGGAGAAGGGGGACCACCCGTGCCAGCGAGCCGCTCGAGAACCGAACGTTGGAAGGACTGTCTCCACCAGGTCTACGAGCGTTCGGGGACGCTGGAGGTGACGCTTCCTCGCCCCGCCGGGCCGGGCGTGGCGCTGGGGGGTGAGGGCTCGAATGTCGTGTGGCGTGTCCGCGTGATGGGCCTGAGCGAGACGGAGATCGTGGTCGAGGCGCCGATGACGCTGGGGCGGACGATCCCGCTGGCGCCGGGCGTCGAACTCATCGGAGCGATGACCATCGGTCAGAACCGATGGATGTTCATGACGCGAGTGCTCGGCCCGGTGGAGATCGCCGCGACGCCGAGGCCGTTGCGTGCCATTCGGCTGGTGATGCCCGAGAAGGTCGAGCGGTGCACACGGCGCGCCGCGTTCCGGATCTCGACCGCGGAGGTGACGCTCCCGCCGGTGGAGGCCTGGCCGCTGCTGGATCCCGCGAGCGTCGTTGCGGCGGAGACCGCCAATCGGCTCGCCGCGAGGGACGAGGACCGCGGCGCCGGATCACCTCCCACGGGGGAAGAGTCGCTGCTCCTTCCGGAGGTCGGCCCGAAGTTCCACGCCCGGCTGATGAACCTTGGCGGGGGCGGGGCCGGGCTGATCGTGGATCGGAGGGACGCCGCCGCGGTCGATCGAGCGCGGACCTATTGGCTGCGGATCGACCTGCGCCCGCACGTGCGAGTGCCCGTCGCGTTGTCGGCCAAGCTCGCGCACACCCACATCGACAGCGAGCAGAACGTGTACGTCGGGCTCGCCTTCGACTTCACGTTCAACCCGTCGCACCGGGAGTACGTCGTGGACCAGATCTGCCGCTATGCCGCGACGCTTCAGGGCGCGCAGCGTCACGCGGCCTAGCGCTCGACGACGACGCGGATGTCGCCCTCGTCGGTCGAGACGACGACGAGGTTGCCGCCGGCGTTGAGGACGCCGGTCCAATCGTTGGCCTGGTGCAGGTGGGACTCGGTCACGCTGCCGGACCTTGCGGTGAAGGTTGAGCGGCCCTTCTCGCTGGTCAGGGCGAAGGCCCCTGTGGAGCGAGCGGGGAGCACGAGGACGACCGGGCCGACGCGAGTCCGGATGGTCACCGCCTCGGTGAGGGGCGACGCGAAGACGACCTCGACGGAGCCCTCGGCATCGACCTCGGTCCGGCCTTCGATGCCTCGCAAGGCGACCTCCCCGCCCGCGCTTCGGACGAAGAACCCGGAACCGGAGGCGACGATGACCCGGAGGTCAACCCGAGCGCCATCGGCGGGTTCGTCGGCGCGGACGACGAGCGTGCCGCCGTTCATTTCAGCCGTCACGGAAAGGGCCTGTGCGAGTTCGGCCTGCCGGGCTCTTCCCTGGAGGCGATCGACGCGGAGGGTGGCCTCGACGCGAGCGGGACCGACGCCGGCGCGTCGGACGACGGTCACGTTGCCGCGAGGATTCTCGACCTGGACCGCGCGGACGCGCGGAGAGCCCTCGTCGAGGGTGATGACCTTCGAGCCGACCCCCGTACAACCCGAGAGCAGACCGAGGATCAGACCCAACGCAAGTGTGGGGAATGTTCGCATGTTCGTTTGTCCTTGATGGTCAGAGAGACTGGAGAGGATATCGGCTCGGGGCGTGTGGGACCGGTGGGGGGTCGATGAGGAAAAACCTCCACCGCGGTGGCGAAGGTCGGCCAGTTGTGGATAGAGTGAAGGGCGCGCGGGGGTGGACCCGCGCGATCTTCAACCGGCCGTCCCCGCCGCGGGGGCGAGTCCGTTCACGAGGTGATGGGGCCGTCCCCGTCCCCGGCCTGCGCGGAGCGCGGGTATAGATCGAGAGCGACCCCAGTCGTGTGGCTTCCCATGACGGTGACAAGTGCTGGAGGACCCGGGCGAATGTTCCGCCGAAGGCGACGGATGGGGAGTCGAACCGCTCGATCGTGAACTAGGACTCGCGCGCGCGGCTTCCCGTTCGCGCCGGCCGATCCTGTGAGCAGCGCCCGCGGCGGCGCGGCCGGGGGCCGTGTCTCATGAGCGAGCCCGTGCATCTCGTCGGCGTCATCGAGGTCCTCGATGTCGTTGCCGTCGTTGTCGCCCTGGCCGCCGGCCTGATCGGGGGTGCGCTGGGGGTACGGTTCATCATCGGGAAGACGATCTCGAACGCGCGGGCCGAGGCCCGATCGATCGCCGAACGAGCCAGGGACGAGGCCAAGGGCCTGGTGGAGCGCCAGGAGCTCGAGGCGGAGAAGAAGATCCTGGACCGCAAGGCGGCGTTCGAGGAGGAGATCGAGGAACTCCGCAAGGACCACAAGGAGAACGAGCGTCGGCTCGCGAAGCGAGAGGACCTCTTCGACCGGAAGGAAGAGGCCCTGACGGTCAAGGAGCAGAACCTCTCTCGGCAGCAGGACGCGCTCCGCGCGAGAGAGAAGGAACTGGGGGACCGGGAGGTGGAGGCGAAGCGGCTGGTCGACGAGCAGAAGGACCAGTTGCTGCGGATCGCGGGGATGTCGCGCGACGAGGCCCGGGAGACGGTCCTGCGCCGGATGGAGGATGACTGCCGTCTCGACGCGGCGAAACTCTCGCGGAAGATCGTCGAGGAGGCCGAGGCCGAGGCGCGCCAGCGAGCGCGTGAAGTGACGGTGATGGCGATCCAGCGGTACGCGACGGAGCACACGTCGGAGGCGACCGTGCGTTCGGTCGAGATCCCGTCGGACGACATGAAGGGGAGGATCATCGGGCGCGAGGGGCGGAACATCCGGGCCATCGAGCGAGCGACGGGCGTGGACATCATCGTGGATGACACGCCCGGGGTGATCGTCGTGTCGTGCTTCGACAAGGTGAGGCAGCAGGTCGCCGTGGAGTCCCTCCAGCGGCTCATCGCGGACGGGCGGATGCACCCGGCACGGATCGAGGAGGTCGTCGAGAAGGTTCGCTCGGAGATGAACGAGCGGATCCTGAAGTACGGCAAGGACGCGGTGCTGGAGGTCAACCTGCGGGGCGTGCATCCGAAGATCGTGGAGGCGATGGGCAAGCTCCACTTCCGGACGAGTTACGCCCAGAACGTGCTTCGTCACTCCATCGAGGTGGCGTACCTCTGCCAGATCATCGCGGATCAGCTCGGGCTCGACGGGACGGTCGCCCGCCGCTGCGGGTTCCTGCACGACATCGGCAAGGCGATGGACCACGAGATGGAGGGCGGCCACCCGAAGATCGGGATGGACTTCGCGGCGCAATACGGCGAGAAGGAGCCGGTGCTGAACGCGATTGGCGGGCACCACGCGGACATTCCCTCGACGTCGTTCTACACCCCGATCGTGATGGCGGCGGACGCCGTTTCATCCGCCCGCCCTGGCGCCCGGCGCGAGAGCCTGGAGAAGTACGTGCAGCGGCTGAACGAACTCCAGGACATCGCGTTGTCGATGGCGGGGGTCTCGGAGGCCTACGCGATCCAGGCGGGGCGGGAGGTCCGGGTCATGGTGGACGCCTCGAAGGTCGGGGATGACGAGGCCCACCTGATCGCGACCAACATCGCGAAACGGATCAGCGCCGAACTGACCTTCCCGGGCGAGATCCGGGTCACGGTCCTGCGGGAGACGCGTGCGATCGAGATCGCGCGCTGATGCCACGCGACCGGCGCCCGATCGCCTTGCGCATCTGAAAAACAGGGGTCGGCCCCTGACCCTCGCAGGCCCGGGACCGACCCCGTCGTTCGCTCCGCGGATCGTCTCCGGCCCTTCTCTCCGGGCCAGCCTCTTCGCTCCGGCTCAGTCCGTGATCGTGATGAGTTGGTTGACCGGGACGTTCTTCACGACGGAGACCCCGCCGCCGGGCCACTTGACCCGGATCTCCTCGACTTCCGTCGCCGTACCCACGCCGAAGAACGCCTCGAAGGGCTCCTGGCACATGAAGTTGGCGCCGCAGTGGATCAGGCGCTGCATCGTGTAGCCGTTGACGGTGACCTGCACGCAGGCCCCGACGGCGAACTTGTTGTTTCCGCCCATCCTCGGGCGGATGCAGATGTGGTTCTGATCCGGGAAGTTGGTGCTCGGCGCCCGGGTTGTCCTGAGGAGGTGGAGCCCGTCGTCCATCTCGCAGGACTGGAGGACGTCGAGGTAACCGTCGCGGTCGTAATCGAAGCACGCCAGGCCGCTCCCCCAGCGGTCGTCCTCGAAGCCGAACTGTGCCGCGGTGTTCTGGAACCTGAACCCGTGGGAGGGCCCGCGGTTCATGAAGAGCCTGGACAGGTCGTGGCGGCTTTCGGGGCGGTCGAGCCCGTTGGTCGCAAGGAGGTCGAGCCACCCGTTGTTGTCCAGGTCTGCGAATGCGCAGCCCCACCCCCACTCGCCCTGGTGAACGCCCGAGACCTTGGACACGTCCGTGAACTTCATGCCCAGCGGGGTGGAGTCGTTGCGGTACAGCATGTTGTAGGTGTCGGTTCCGTTGATCTGGTAGACGTTGGTCGTGTAGATATCGATGTCACCGTCGTTGTCGTAGTCGCCCAGGGCCAGGCCCATGTCGTTCATTTTGTTGTGCGCGTTCGCCTGCTTCGCCATGTCCACGAAGGTGTTGTTTCCCTGGTTGATCCAGAGGAGATTGTCAACGAAGTCCATCGCGCAATAGATATCGAGGAGCCCGTCGCCGTCGAAGTCGTGCATCATGGGCTGCCAGTGCCACGTCTCGGCGATCCCCACCCCGCTCGACACGCTGATGTCGGTGAAGGTCCCGTTCCCGTTGTTCAGGAACAGGCTCGCCTTGCCCGACCACTGCCCCACGAAGACATCGATCCAGCCATCGTTGTTGATGTCTCCCGCGCACATGCCGCCGAAGTGGGCCGAGATCTTCGGGTTCACCTTGTCCAGCAGCGCTGCCGCCGCGGTGACGTCGGTGAACGTCCCGTCGGCCAGTTGCCTGTAGAGCACGAGGTTCGGCCTCGTGCAGGGGATGTCCGCCATGAAGCAATCCGTCGCGATCAGGAGGTCCAGCCTCCCGTCCCCGTCGTAGTCAAAGAACAACCCCTGCCTCGCGTGTTCGCCCGTGCCCGCGAGCCCGCGCGCCGCCGCCTCTTCCGTGAACGTCCCGTCCCCCTGGTTCACATACAGCAGGTGTGCGTGCCCGCCGCGAGTCGGCGCAAAGATGTCGATGTCCCCGTCCTCGTCAACGTCCACCGCGCACGCACCAGCCCCCATCCCCATCGCCGGGATGTGGGGGGATGTCATCCCGACCTCCAACGTTACATTGGTCAATGTCATTCGGTGCTGTGCCAGGCCAGTGCCCGCCCCGGCCAGCAGCGCAACCGCTGCGCACGCGCGAACGCTTTCGGTCCTCCACATGTGAAGCCCCTTGAGAAAGAGCCAGAACGGGTTGCTCGGCGCCGACCCGCCACGATGCTGCCGGGGTCGTGCAGCCCTCCACGAAGTTACCCGCGCCCAGAGTACTCGTCCCTGGCGGGTCGAGTCAACGGGAACGTGCCGAAAACCGCTCCCACCCCCAGCGCAGCGCCGGGTCGAGGACCGCGATCTCGCTCTTCGCCAGCAGCGTGATCGCGAGTTCGTCCATCAGGAGGCGTTCCTGTCGGGCGCGGAGTTCGCCGGCGAGTTCGTCCCTGACGGTTTCGAAGGTGCGCGCACGCCCCGGCCGGCGTTGCTCCAGATAGAAGATCGCATAGCCCCCCTCGACCGCGATGACCTCGCTGATGTGTCGCGGCTCCATTGCGGCCAAGGACTTACGAACGGAGAGCGAATACGAAGGATCTTCGGGGCTGATGGCCTCCAGCAAGCCGCCCGCGGGCCCGGATGCGTCCGTCGATCGCTCCATGGCCGTGGCGGCGAACCCGATGCGTCTGGCCTCACCATCCAACTGCAGGAGCGAGGCCCGCAGGGCGGCGGCTTCCTCCGCTCGCCGGGTCGTGATGATCCTGGCCTGGAGCCGCTCCCCCTCGCGCACCGCGTAGAGCCTTCGGACCATCTCGTCCGTCACCTCGACGCGGCCTCGGACGAGGGCCCGCAACCCCGCGTTCCTTCGCAGGAGCGCGTCGAAGCGACGCGGCCCGAGCCCGCGTGCGCCCAGCACCTCCTGCATCACTCTCGGGGCATCGTCCCCCCCGATCGCCGCGAGGAACGCCGCACGCTCCCGCTCCAGGTCCTCCACCCCGATGGTGACGCCGGCGAGCGCAAGTTCCTTTTCCAGCATCAGGTCGAGGGCCAGGTCTTCGATCACGGGGCCCGCATACCCCTCCGCCAGGGCATCCTGGAGCATCGCCCGCGAGACCGCCCGCCCCGCGATGACCGCGACCGGGGGCTCCGATCCCTCGCCGGTACGCGGCTCGGCCCCGCCTCCCCCGCCCGCGCACGACCCAAGCCCCGCGAGGACCGCCAGACCCACCACCATGTATGCTTTCTTCACGACGCGATCAGAGCCCAGCCCCCGCCCCATGTCAACCGCCGCCGACGAGCCCCGACCCCAGCCCCGACCCAAGGCCACGCTGTGCGCCTACTGCGGCTCACTCTCCCGCGATTCCGCCCGGTGCGAGCAGTGCAAGGGCCTGCTCGATCCCCTCTCGCGTCAGGCCACCCAGAACGCGATGGGCCCGTGGAGACTCCGCGACGAGCGCTCCCCGTTCAACCCGGGCTTCTCGTTCGAGACGCTGCTGCAGATGGTCGCGAAGGGGAAGATCACGCCGAGCAGCGTCATCGCCGGCCCCTCGACGCGTCAGTTCTGGGCGCTCGCTTCTCGAACCCCGGGCGTCGCGAACCTGTTCGGGCGGTGCCACAACTGCCGGGGCGAGGTCCCGCGCGACGCCCGCGCGTGCCCGGCGTGCCGTGCGTCGTTCGAGGTTTCGACCGATCGCCAGCATCTTGGGCTGGGCGCGGTCCATCTGGTGCCGGGCCAGTCGCCGCCGGAGGCGATCGCCGCCGCGGCGCTCAACCCATCCGCGTCGCGTTCGAATGCACGTGCTCCCCGTCCGGGGCCACTCCCGCGCGAGGCGGGGGTTCCCGGCACGGTTCCAGCCGGCGCTGCGGGCCCTCGCCCACCCTCCCCTGTGGAGGTGTCGCTACGGGCCGGTCTGCGTGCCCGGGGGTTGATGGTGGGGCTGCTCGCCCTCGCCCTGTTCATCACCGCGATGGCGCTTGCCGCGGTGGTCCTCGCGCCACTCGTGGGATACAGCCTGACCTTCCCGGCGGTCGCGCGCCAAGAGCCCGGTGATCCCCCACCACCGGGCCCTGTTCCGGAGGCTTCACCCGACCAGCCGGATGCCGCTGATGAGCCCGATCCCCCCCCCACCGAGACCGAACCCCTCAACCCTGATGACCCGTTTGAGGATCTTCGGGAGGGGCTGCTCTCGACGAGCCTTCCGGTCCTGGACGCGGCGATCACCGCCCTTGAGGCCCGGCTCGCGGGCGGCACGCTCAGCGAGCGCGACCAGGGTGAAGCCCGATCCCTGCTTGCGGCAGCCAGGACACGCCGGGCCCACCTCCGAGCCAGGGAACTCCCCTGACCTCTCCCCCTTCCCCCCCCCCCACCCCGACCGAACGCCAACGAGGCCCGAGAAAAATGAAACCCGACCGTCCGTTGAGTCGAAAGGACTGGACAGGCGTACCATCTGCTGGTACATTCGTGCCTGAAGTGCCCGTAGAGGTGCTTCCCGACATGCCGCACTCGCGGCGAACAAAGCGGAGACTTCCCATGAGGATCGGTTTGCATCCGCGTACAAGGGCGTTCACGCTCATCGAGTTGCTCGTGGTCATCGCGATCATCGCGCTGCTCATCGGCATCCTCCTCCCGGCCCTGGGAGAGGCCCGCCGGGCCGCGAAGACGGCCATGTGCATCTCCAACATGAAGCAACTCGCGACCGCGACGCAGTCGTACACGTCCGAGTTCCAGGACCGCATCTGGACGTTCACGTGGCGCGGCGGGAAGAAGTACTCCACGTACGCCGACCTCAACACCCACACGACGGACAACGATGCCGCTGTCTCGCAGGCGATCGACATCCTCCGCCGGCGCGCCGACCGCGATGACATCTCCCCCGCCGGCCTGATCGGCGCGTGGATCCCGCACGTCCTCTACAGCCACCTGGTCCTGCAGGACTACCTCCAGTCCCGTCTCCCCGAGGAGATGGTGATCTGCCCCGATGATGTCAATCGTCGCGCCTGGGCGAGCAGCCCGCTCGACTTCGACAAGGGCCTCATCCAGCCCGCCTCGACCAGCAACCCGCCCGGCACCAACGCCGGCAAGCGCTGGCCCTATTCCTCTTCCTACATGCCCGGCTCCTCCGCGTACGACTACTTCCAGAACGTCCTCTCCACAGCTCCCACGGTCCTGAGTAAGCGCATCTGGCAGGCTCCAGCCCACAACCAGTACTTCATCCCCGGCACCGCGCGCATGGGCGACATCAAACTCTCAGATGTCCTCTACCCCGGTCAGAAGGCCCACCTCCACGACTCCCACCAGCGCCACTTCGGGAAGAAGCAGGTCTTCTTCGGCAACACCTATTGCAGGCAGCCCATCGCCCACTATGACGGCTCGGTGGTGATGCGCGACAACCAGGCCGAGGTCACCGCCGTTTACACCTTCGGCAACGAGGGGTGGCACCCGCAGCAGCCGACCTCTGCTGCAGCAATGAACTTCACCTACCAGCCCGACGTCTGGGAGCCCGTCGCCAGCCACCCGACCAGCCCGGGGATCAACAGCGAGCCGGCCAAGGGCTACTACCGCTGGACGCGCGGCGGCAACCGCGGCGTCGACTTCAACGGCTTCGAGATCGACACCGGCCAGGGCAAGGCCGGCCCCTGACGACGCCTCGCCTTTCGGACACACGCTGAACCGATCACACGAACCGGCCCTTCAAAGGGCCGGTTTTTTCTTGGGTCACGCGCCTCCTTCCTGCCATCGGTCGCGAGTCTCCGATGCCCCCCCCAGGCCGCCACACCACCACCCGCCGGCGTGCCGGATTCCCGATACGCGACGGCACACTTGCCCAATACCCTCCCGTCATGCTCCGTCCCCGGATCTTCGATCATCGAGGCCAACGGCGAGTCTTGTGCGACACCCGACACGGCCACCTGACCCGCGCACGCTTGCGGTCCATTCCCGGGCTGGCGGGGTGGAACGCTCGCCAGGCGGTGATGGCCAATCGTTTCATGCCCGCGTATCTCGTGGTGATTCTCGTGTTCGCATCGGGCGACATCGTGCTGAGGTGGCGGTTCGGGGTTTCGGTGTTTCCGTGGTTCTTCGGGCTGGGTCCGTTGCTCGTCCCGTTCGGGTTCTTTGTCTTCCAGAACGTGAGCAGCCATCCGAAGGTGCTCGAGGGCCGCGCACGCATCATCCGGTCGCTCACGCGAGCGTGGATGTGCCCCGGGTGCGGGTACTCGCTGGCGGAACTCGAGCCCGAGGTGGACGGCTGCCTGGTGTGCCCGGAGTGCGGTGGGGCGTGGCGTCGCGTCGTCGAGGGCGAAGCCGAGAACCGGGGCGTGCGAGAAGCAGATCGGGCGGGCCCGTGATCGGACCCGCCCGTTCCCTCCCACCAGCGAGGCGGGGTTCCATCGGGTCAAGGGTGGGCGTGTTCCGCGGCATCTTTCGAGAGGTGGCGAATCGAGCCTTTGCCAGGCCGATCCTGCGGCCGGGACCGAGTAGCCCGCGAGTTTCCGCGCCCGCCCTCCTCGTCGCCAGGCCCGAGAGCGCGTCGGCCCGGCCCCTACACTCCGGACACATGGACCCGCTCACCCTCACGGGCGCAGAGTTCGTCGCACACGCCGCCCCGGCCTTGCGTGGCGGGGGCGGAGGCCGCGATGCCGCGCGAGCGGCGTATGCCCGCTTCCATCGCGAGGGGATCGTGACGGCGCCCACGGCGTCGGCACGGATCCCGGGGATCACGGGGGTACAGCGATCCCAGAGCCCTGAGGGGGAGGTGGTGAAGTTCCTGCTGCCGGTGGAGGACCGTGGGTCGGGTCGCGTCGGCGGGTCGGTGGAGACGGAATCGGTGCTGATCCCGATGATCGGGCGTGGGGGTGAGCGTCACTACACGCTGTGCGTCTCGAGCCAGGTGGGGTGCGCGATGGGGTGCACGTTCTGCGAGACGGCGCAGATGGGGCTGATCCGATCGTTGCGTGCGTCGGAGATCGTCGCGCAGTGGCACGCGGCGACGCACCAGTTGGGGCAGCGGGTGAGGAACATCGTGTTCATGGGCATGGGGGAGCCGCTGGACAACTTCGACGAGGTCGTTCGTGCGATCGCGGTCCTGAAGGACCACCTGGGCCCGGGCGTGGCGGTGAGCCGGATCACGGTGTCGACGGTCGGGCGGCTGGACGGGCTGTCGCGGCTGAGGGAGAAGATCCACGAGCCGGGGTGGCACCGGCTGAACCTGGCGGTGTCGCTGAACGCGCCGAACGACGAGGTCCGGTCGCGGATCATGCCCGTCAACCGGGCGATGCCTCTGGCGGCGCTCCAGCGGATGCTTCTGGACTGGCCGGTGTATGGCGGCGGGAAACTGTGCCTGGAGTATGTGCTCATCCCCGGGGTGAACGACGGGGCGGACCACGCGAGGGAGATCGCGGAGTTTGTTCGCCCGTTCCGTCCATCGGAGGGCCCGCCGCGCGCGCTCATCAACCTGATTCCGTACAACCCGAGGCGGGACTCGCCGTGGCCCGCGCCGGGGGAGGCGGACGTCGCGGAGTTCATCGAGCGGCTGATCTCGCTGGGGGTGTTCGTCAAGCGCCGGCGGACGAAGGGTCGCGACATGATGGGCGCGTGCGGGCAACTGGGGAACGAGCGGATCCGTCGCCGCCGCTTTGTCACGCTGACGCGAGAGGCGCATGCGTCCGAAGCGAGTTGACCGGCGGGTGATGGCCCTGGCGTGGCTCGTCCTCGTCGTCGCGTCGTGGCTGACGCAGCAGCGGACTGCGCCGTCCGCGCGCACGCCCGAGGGAGCCACCCGCGGCGTGGCGGACCTTCCGGCCTTCGACGCCGCGGGGCCGGTGTCCGGCGCAGGGCCCGTGAGGGTCTCGTACCTTCGCTGGGGGGGTGAGGGGGAGCCCGTGCTGCTGCTGCACGGCTCGCCGGGCAGGGGGTCGGATTTCGCGCGTCTTGGCCCGCGGCTCGCTTCGCGGGGCTATCGGGTGGTGGCGCCGGACCTTCCCGGATTCGGGGCGTCGTCGCACGACCTTCCCGATTACTCGTTCGCCGGGCATGCGCGCTCGATGCGTGCGCTGATGGAGGCGCTGGAGATCGAGCAGGCGCACGTCGTGGGGTGGTCCAACGGCGGGGGCGCGGCCGTGGTGCTCGCGGACCTCGCGCCCGGGCGGGTGAGGTCGGTCACGCTCCTGGCCTCGATCGGGGTGCAGGAGCACGAGGGCTCCGGGAGTTACTGGTTCGAGCACGCGAAGTACGCGGTCGGGTATGCGCTCCTGGTCGTGCTGCCCGAGGCGATCCCGCACTTCGGCCTTCTCGGTCCGCGGGACGAGCGACACGCCTTCATCCGGAACTTCTGGGACAGCGACCAGCGGCCGTTGCGCGGGCTGATGGAGCGGCTCGGAACGCCGACGCTCATCCTGCATGGGGGGTCGGACTTTCTTGTTCCCGCCGCGACGGCGGAGGAGTCTCGAGCGTTGATCCGGTCGAGCCGGCTGGTGATGCTGGACGCGACGCACTTTCTGCCGTTTCTTCAGGCCGAGCGGACGTCGGCGGAGCTCGTGGGTTTTTTTCGCTCGGTCGCGGACGACACGTTCATCCCCGACCACGAGGACTACTACCCTGACGCTCCCAACCCGCTGGGTCGTGCGGGCCGGGGCGCGGAGGGGTGGCTGGAGTCTCGCGCGTGGTGGGTGGTTCTGGGGCTGCTCGCGGTCCTGACGGCGTTTTCTCCTGGGACGGGGATTGTCGCCGGGTCGTACCTGATCTGGCGGATCGAACTGGACCCTGCGTTCACGGTGAGCGCGATCTGGCTGGGACACGTTCTCGAGACGGGTGTGCTGTGGGGGCTGGGGCGCGGGCTGTCGCGATCGGCGGTCGTCCCGCGCCCGGTGCTGGACTTCGTGGGCCCGATGCACGAGACCTATTGGGAGGAGAAACTGCGGACGCAGACGGGGCTGCGGCTGTCGGCGTTCGTGACGCGATTCCAGCCCTGGGCCCGTCGCGCCGCCGCGCTGGCCGCGGGTCGTCTTGGCCGGGGTCGATTCTCGACGATCTTCGTGGTGGCTACGGGCGGGCTCCTGTGGACGCTGATCGGAGTGTTCGTGGGGGTGCCGACCGTGTCGTTCTTCGCGTCCGCGGGCTTTGCGCTGCTCGGCTGGCCGGGCGTGGTCGCCGCGCTGTTCGTGACGCTGGTGCTGACGAGGACGGGAGAACTGATGGTGACGTGGGTGGGGCGTCGCCGGCTGCGCGCGTTCCTCTCGCGTGCTCGCCGGTTCGAGTTCTGGCCGAGCACGATCGCGTATGCGCCGCTGGTCCCGTGGCTCGTCTTCCTGGCGGGGCGGCACCGCGGGCCGCTCGTGTTCTCGTGCGCGAACCCGGGGATCGACGGGGGCGGGGGCATCGTGGGGGAATCGAAGACCCGGATCCTCGCGGCGCTGGCCGGCTCGGGCGAGGTGGTCCTGCCGGCGGTCCTGGTCGCGCACGGGCCCACGGCGCGTGAGCGTGCCGACCACGCCCGCGCGCTGGTCGAGGCCCGGCCGGAACTGGGCGGCTATCCCGTGATCTGCAAGCCCGACGCCGCGCAGCGCGGGTTCGCGGTCCGCCTTGTCCGTCGTCCCGAGGAGTTCGAGGACTGCTTCCTTCAACAGACGCGCGACGCGATTCTGCAGCGCTACCACCCCGGCCCGCACGAGTGCGGCCTGCTGTGGATCCGAGAACCTTCGCCGCGTACCGATCGACTCGGCCGCATCTTCTCGATCACGCGCAAGGACTTCCCCATCCTCGTGGGGGACGGCGGATCGACGCTCGAGGAACTGGTCTGGGCACATCCGCGGTTCCGTTGCCAGGCCGATGTCTTTCTGCAGCGGTTCGCCGAGCGTCGCCTCCACGTCCTGGCCCCTGGCGAGACGATCCGTCTCTCGCAGTCGGGGAATCACTGCCAGGGAACACTCTTCCGCGACGGGTCCGACCTGATCACGCCCGCGCTCGAGGACCGCATGGACGCCGTCGCGCGCGCGTTCCGTGGCGACGGCGGTGGGGAACTCGACTTCGGCCGCTTCGACCTTCGGTATGAGTCGGACGAGGCCCTCCGCGCCGGGAAGGGCTTCGCGATGGTCGAACTCAACGGCACGACGGGCGAGAGCACCAATATCTATGACCCGCACCGCTCGATCGTGTGGGCCTATGGCGTGCTCATGCGGCAGTGGGCGGGGATGTACGCGATCGGGGCGCGGCGCCGCGACGAGGGCGCCCGGCCGATGACGCCGTACGAACTGATCCGGCTGATCCGCCACTATTACCACAACCGTCCCGGGAGCGCGATCGCCGACTGACGCTCAGGTCACCCGCCCCGCGCGCGACACCCATGCGCCGGCGACCACGGTCCTGGTGATGGCCCACCCCAGCACGCCCCCCGCCACCACGTCAGAAACGTAGTGCGCCGCAAGGGAGATCCGGATCAGCCCGACGAGGCACGCCATCGTCCACGCGAACGAGCGGATCTGCGGGTACACCAGGGAAAGATACGTCGCGAGCACCACGGCCGAGAGCGTGTGGCTCGACGGGAACGACCACAACTGAGCCGTCCGCCACATCTCCGGGCTCCACGAATGCACGACGCCCACGCCCTGGATGGGGAACGCGCCGAACGGCCCGAGGAAGACGCCGGGCTCACCGAGGGAGGGCCTTGGGCGTCCGACCATGATCTTCAGGATCAGGGCCGCGAGGCTCGCGAGGAGGAGGGAGAGGAGCAGGTCCCACAACCTTGCACGCCCGCGTCGGTCCAGCAGAACGACGAGCCAGATCGTTCCAAGGATCGAGGAGATCGCGCCGAACTGCTGAACAAACCCCATCTCGCGACGGAGATCCCCGTCGATCCGGATCCCCGCGAACCAGGCCGCCACGGGGCCGTCGATCCACAGGATGGACGCCGCGACAACCAAGCCGAGCCCGAGCAATCGACGGCGCACCCTGGCGGGCGACCCTGTCGGCTTCCATTCGATAGAGTCGTGGGTGTTCGAAGCCATCGGAGGTGCGATGGACGGGTTGATGCGAGTCACGGGTCTGGACGCCTCCGGTTCACGACGCCGCGCGGGCTGGCTCCTCGTGCTCGTCTGCCTGGCAGTCTATCTCCCTGGGGCGTTCACGATCCCGCCCGTCGATCGGGATGAATCACGGTTCGCCCAGGCCAGCCGCGAGATGGCCTCGTCCGGGTCGCTCTCGGGGTGGATGATCCCGCGTGTGCAGGACCGTCCGCGGCTCAACAAGCCCCCGCTGATCTACTGGCTCCAGGCGGGCGGCGTCGCGCTGTCGCGCGCACCCGAGGCCATCGGGGTGTATCGGATCCCGTCGCTCGTCGGTGCGGTCGCGAGCGTGCTCCTGACGTGGCGGCTCGGGCTGGTGCTCTTCACCCATCGCATCGGGCTCATCGCCGCGGTGCTCCTGGCGCTGGCTCCGATCGTACTGTGGGAGGCCCGCCAGGCCCGCGCGGACATGCTGCTGCTGGCCTGCACCCTTGCCGCCCTTCTGGCGCTCGCCCATCTGTGGAGGGGCGATGCACGCGCGCGTGTCGCCATCGTGCTGTGGGCGGGGTTGACCCTGGGCGTCCTCACCAAGGGCCCCATCACGCCCGCGGTCGTCGCCCTCACCGCCCTGACCCTCTCGCTCACGCACAGACGGTGGGCCTGGCTCCGCGGCGCACGGATGCACTTCGGCCTCCCGGCCCTCCTCCTTGTCGTGCTCGCGTGGGCGGGTCAGGTCGCGCGCGAGGTCGGCTGGGGTGAGTACACACGCCTCGTCCTGGATGAGACCCTGGGGCGTTCTCTCTCCGCGCGTGAGGGGCACTCCGGCCCGCCGGGCTACCACCTCCTCCTGTTGCCCGCGTTGTTCTGGCCGGGCTCGATGCTCGCGGGGCTGGCGCTGCTTCGCCCGATCCTCCGTCGTCGCGCGCGTCTCCGCCCCGTGGTGCGCCCGGGCGAGGCCTTCTGCCTCGCGTGGGTCCTTCCCTCCTGGGTCCTCTTCGAGGCCGTGAGCACGAAGCTTCCGCACTACACGCTCCCGCTCTATCCCGCGATCGGGCTGTTGTCGGCGTGCGCCCTCGTGGATGCCGGCCGACAGCGCCTCGAAGGGCTCGCCGCTCCGCTCACACGATTCGCCCTCGCCGTGTGGTGGCTGATCGGCCCCGTGCTGGTGCTAGGCCTGCCGATCCTGCTGAGCACGCTCGACACCGACCACGACGCGATGTCGTGGGCTGTCCTCGCGGCGGTCCTGGTGCTGGGCGTGTACCTGCTCGGCCTTGCCTGGCTTGCGCTGCGCCGTCGCGACTGGCTCGCCGCCCAGGCCTCGACCGCCGCCGCCTCAGCGGTAGTTTCGATCCTCGCGCTGGGCGTGCTGCTGCCGCGTGCGGACACCCTCTGGATCTCCGACCGCCTCTGGGTCCACCTGCGCACCGCGCCGCCCGACCGCCCCCTGGCGATGGATGGCTACTCCGAGGATAGCCTCGTGTTTCTCTCCGCGGGGCGGGTGCGACGGATCGAAGACCCGTGCGTGTTTCTCGCCGCGCGCGATCCGGGTTCGCCCGGGGGCCTGCTCGTCCTCCCCGCACGCGACGCGAGCGAACAATGGCGTGTGATCGCCCGGGTACAAGGCTTCAACTACAGCAAGGGACGGCGCGAGGATCTCGTCATCGTCGAGGCGATGCCATGAGCGTTCCGACGCACGCCGACGATCTCAATGCCCCCCAGCACCGGCACCACGGCATCCTGGTGATCGACAAGCCGCTGGGGATGTCGTCCATGCACGTCTGCCGGATCATCCGCCGGCGTCTGCGCGCCGCCGGCGCACCGAAGCGCTCGAAGGTCGGGCATGCCGGGACGCTCGACCCTCTCGCGTCCGGCGTCCTGGTTGTCCTCATCGGGCGCGCCACGCGACGCTGCGACACCATCATGGCGGGGCGCAAGCGCTACCTCGCCCGCGTCGATCTCGCGCACGTCTCCGACACCGATGACCTCGAAGGAACGATCGCTCCCGTCCCCAACCCTCGCGTGCCCACCCGGGGTGAAGTCGAACTCGCGGCGCGCGGCTTCGTCGGCGCGATCGAGCAGACCCCGCCCGCCCACAGCGCCCTCTGGGTCGCGGGTGAGCGTGCCTACGACATCGCCCGCCGGGGCGACGACCCCGGCCTGCGAGCTCGGGTGGTCCATGTCGAAGCCTGTGATGTCACCGCGTTCGAGTGGCCCTTTGTCGATCTCGACATCCGCTGCGGGAAGGGCACCTACATCCGCAGCCTGGCGCGCGATCTCGGCAAGTCCCTGCACACGGGCGGGATGCTGGTCGCGCTTCGCCGAACGGAGGTCGGCCCCTACACCATCGACCAGGCGGTCGATCCCGACGCCCTCCCCGATCCTCTGCAGCCCGAGCACCTCCGCCCGCTCTGATCGGCTTACCCGAAGAGCGTGGGCCGACGGAGGAGCGCCGCGGCCTCCGCGTCCGTGGTCCTCCACGTCAGGGAATGGGTTGTCACCTCCAGGCGGAGCGCTCGCTCGGATGCCGTCAGCGAGACGCGGCCCGCGCGCACGAGGGCGGCGTCGAGCAGGCCGGGCAGGTCCGACTCGCGTGCCGCGAGGTGCGCGGCGCGTTCGTTCGGGACTTCGAGGACCACACGAGTCACGCCGAGTTCGGCCAGCACGCCTGCAAGCAGCGTGAGGCGATCACCCAGCGCCTCGCCCGCGAGCGTTCCCCTCCACTCAGTCATCGTCGCGCTCGTCGGGGGCAAGGACCTCTCTTGCCGTCGCCGCGGCCTTGGGGGGAGCGACCTCCGCCCGCGCGCGCATGGTGCGGGCCATGGTCGCCTCGATCATCCCCGGCGACCACAACTCTTCCACGTCCTGGCCGTCGCAGACACGGCGCATCGCGAGATAGAGGAGCGTGCCCGCACAGCACACGTAACTCACCACCCATCCCCCCACGGCGAGGCCCGCCGCGTTCCCCCAGAACGCGAGGCTCCGGGCGGCGAGCCCAGGGTTTGATTCGCCCTCCGCCCCGACGCGGGCGTCCTGCGCACGGGCGACGACATCCTTCGCGTGCGGGATGGGGATCGCCGTCGTCGCGCGTCCGGCCAGCCAGACGGCCCGATCGGCGACGAACGCCACGACGACGAAGACCACGAGCCCCTGCGCCAGCAGGATCGCCGAGTATGCCGCGAACCGGAGCGGGCGCAACATCACGTAGGCGAAGGCGCGCTGCACCGCATCGATGGCGTCGGTCCCCTCGCACACGACCACGGGCACGAGCATCGGCAGGGCGAGCAGCGAGACCCCGATCACCACGACGCCGACCGCGCCCAGCACGACCGCCCCCCCGAAGAGCACCCCCCCCACCACGTCGACGTAGGCCAGGCTCAGCAGGGCCGCTCCGAACAGCGCCAGAACCCCCACGATCAACCCCGCGAGCACCACCGGGACCACGAACGCTCCCACGAGCGAGAGCCAGCGTCTCGCCGCGAACGCCAAGCCCTCTCGCACCGGGAGGATCGAGCCGTGCGAGACTTCGCATGCCGCGACCCGGCAGATCGCCCCGAGCGGGATCACGGCGACGCCCACGATCAAGGGGAGCACGACGACCGTCGAGACAGGATCGGCCAAGAGCGTTCGGGCGGGCGTGAGCGCGAGTTCCCAGAGGCTCCGGAGCATGCCGTCGAGGTCCAGCCGGAGGGCCTCCCCGCCCGCCTCGAGGGCCAGCCGTCTCGCGCGAGTGCCGAGATCGGTCAAGGGATCGGGTTCGCCCGACCACAGCCGCGCAAGGCGAGAGAGGAGCACGCTGACCAACAGGGCCAGGATCCCTGTCGCGACGCGGCCGGGGCGGATCGACAGCGAAGCCGCTCTGAGCAGGATCGGCCAGAGGAGGTCTTCGAGCAGGTCCTCGATACCCGGCGAGAGTTGGGGTCGGCGTTGCAGGGCCAGCGTGACGCTCCTTGGGTCGCCCATCCTACCCTCGGTTCTGCCCGCCCGGGGGTTCGACCGCGTCGCCCGGTGGTCGTAGGCTTCCCCATCATGCGCGAAACCGTCATCCGCTGGACGTTCTACATGGGGGCGCTCCTGGTCGTGGGGCCCCTGGCCGGCGCCATCACCGCGAGCGTGCGTGCACCCGACGGAGGCGCGGACGCCACGGCCCTGGTTTCTGCCTCACCTGGGGTTGGCCTGCTCACGGTTCTGGCCGCGGTCGCCCTCGCGGGGGCGTTCGGTGCCGCGTGCGCCTTCTTCTCGGGCGTTCGTCCCGGGATGATCACGTGCGGGCTCGTCCTCTGCTGGGCGACGTGGCGAACCGGCACGGTCGACCAGATCCTCCGCTCCGCGGGCAACGGCGCTCCCCTGGTCAGGCTCGCGGTCGAGGGCGCTGTCCTGGCCCCCGCCGCGCTGCTGGTGGGCCTCCTAATCTGCATGGCCACGCGCCCTGAGCCGGAGAAAGATGGTCGTCGCCCGGCGTTGACCTCCGCCGCGTCGCTAGCCCGCCTCCGGGAGGGCCTCCTGGAGGGCAAGACGACCGCGCTGGCCCTTGGCGCGGGGGCCGCCGCGTTCGCGGGCCTGACGTGGCTGATCGCGATCGAGCCGCTGAAGGGGCAGGCGGTCGCCGCCGCTGCGGCCGGCGCGTGCGGGGCCGCGGTCGTGTCGAAACTCGCGTGCTCGCGAGTCTCGCCCGCGCTTCCGCTGGCCGCTGCCGCCCTGCTGATGATCCTTGGCCCCCTGACCCCCGCGGTGATGGGGCAGGTGGATACCCCGGCAAAGATGCTCGACACGCTCTACCGGGGCGGGCTGTTCACGCTTGCCAACCTGACCCCGCTGGACTGGATGGCCGGCGCATTCCTGGGCATCCCGATCGGCCTCGGCTGGGTCGGCACGACAGAAAAGCATCTCGCTGCAACATGACCGCCCCCGCCGACATCCAAGCATCAGGACGACCCGATGCCCCGACGATGAGACCGGAGGACCCGATGCCGAACACACCCGGCCCGATGCCGGACATGCAAGCCTCAAGGGATCTCCGGCGCGTCGCGATCGATCGGGTGGGCGTCAAGGATGTGACGTATCCGATCCGCCTCCGCCAGCGCGACGGGGGCGAGCAGACCACGGTCGCGACGATCAACATGTACGTCTCCCTGCCCCACTATCAGAAGGGCACGCACATGAGCCGCTTCCTCGAGGTGCTCAACGAGCACGTCGGGGAGCCGATTACGCCCGACCGCATCCCGCACATTGCCCGGGCCATCCGGGAGCGTCTCGATGCCGCCGAGGCCCATTTCGAGGCCGAGTTCACCTATTTCGTGACCAAGCACGCCCCCGTGACGGGCGCTCCCGGGCTGATGGACTATCGCGTGCGGTTTGAGTCGACGGCCAACCACGTCGACGACTTCGTGATGCGTGTCTCCGCTCCGGCGACGAGCCTCTGCCCGTGTTCGAAGGAGATCAGCGCCTACGGCGCGCACAACCAGCGTTGCCGCGTGGAGGCCAGCATCCGATTCGACGGTTCCTACTGGATCGAGGAACTCGTCGAGAGGCTCGAATCCGCCGCGTCGAATCCGGTCTTTGCCGTCCTGAAGCGTCCCGACGAGAAGCACGTGACGGAGGCCGCCTTCGACAACCCCAAGTTCGTCGAGGACATCGTCCGCGACCTCGCCCTCGCCCTGGACTCCGACGACCGCATCTACTGGTTCACGATCAACTCCGAGAACTTCGAGTCCATCCACAACCACAACGCGTACGCTCAACTGACCAGGGACAAGCGGCAACCCGGGAAGGCCTCGGGCATCCATTGACGCCCACCCCCTCGGCTGCCCGATGATCCCTCGCGGGCGATGAAACGCTTCCTCCCGAGCATGTTCCTCCGACGTGCCCTGTTCCTGCTTGCGGGGGCGTGGGCGGCGTTTGCGATCCTTGGCGTCCAGGTCCTCCGCCTCGCGATCGTGCAGGGCGACGAGCACGCTCGCGAGGCCGAGACGAAACTCATCCGCCGGTCCTGGACCCCGACGATCCGGGGCCGCATCCTGGACCGGAAGGGCCGGATCCTCGCCGAGGACCGCCCCAGTTTCGACGTGACGGTCGATTATGGCGTGCTCTCGGGGGAGTGGGCCCGCGTGCAGGCCCTCCGTGCGGCCAAGCGTCTCGCGGGGGAGCGCTGGGCGGAACTCGATGCCGGCCAGCGGCAAGCCGTGGCCAACGGGCTCGAACCCTCGTTCGTAGGGCATGTGGAGGCGATGAAGGACCTCCTCTGCACGACGACCGCGGTCGATCAGCCCACGTTGGAGGCTCGATGGGCCGGCATCCTTGCGGAGGTCGATCGCATCCGCGCCTCGGTCATGCTCCGAAGGTGGGACCGAGAAGCCCAGGCCCGTCTCGCCCGCGGTGCGGAACTCACCGAGGCAACCGCCCGGGAGTTCCGGCGGCGCCTCGACCGCCCGATCCAGGAAGAAGCCTCCGCCCATGTGCTCCTCCCTCGAATCGACGACGAGAGCGGGTTCCGCCTCCTCAGGATGGAATCCGAGACCCTCGACCTCGCCCTCCCAGCGACCCCCTGGACGCCTGCGGCCTCCGTTTCCGTCCCGCGCCTCCCGGGCGTCAGCATCCTCAACGGGGGCGACCGCGCCTATCCCCTCGATGCCATCGAGATCGAGATCGACCGGTCATCCTTCCCCGCCGCGCTGCGGGACGCCTCCGTCTCTCGACTGACGGTCCGCGGCGTCGCCATCCATCTTCTCGGCTGGACCCGTTCCGGCGTGACCGGAGAGGATGTCGCCCGACGCGCCGCAGACCTGGCCAGAGACCCGGCCCTCGCCGCCCGGGCCCGCGCTGCCGACGGCACCGACCGCGGGCAGTACCACGCCGGCGATTCCATCGGTCAGGGCGGCGTCGAGGGGGGGCTCGAACCCCGGCTTCGCGGGCTCCGGGGGCTGACGACGCGCAACCTCGAAATGGGGACCGAACACGCCATCGCACCCCAGCCCGGGCAGGACGTCGCGCTCACGATCGACATCGCGCTCCAGGCTCGCATCCAGGCCCTGATGGACCCCGCGATAGGCCTCGCGGTCGTGCAACCCTGGCATGCCTCGGACAACCCGACGATGCCCGCGGGCGCCCCCATCCACGGCGCGGCCGTCGTGCTCGACGTCGACACGGGCGAGATCCTGGCGATGGTCTCGACCCCAACGTTCACGCGCGAGACCCTCGCCTCCTCCCCCGAACTTGTCTTCAACGACCCCGCCAGCGTCCCCTATCTGAACAAGGCCATCGCTCGCCCTTATCCGCCAGGGTCGATCGCCAAGGCACTTGTCCTCTGCGAAGCGATTGCCCGGGGCAACCTCGCCGCCGACTCCCGGATCGCCTGCACGGGGCACCTCTTCCCTGACCGTCCGGACATGTATCGATGCTGGATCTTCAAGCGAGCCGACCTGAACACCACCCACACCATCCAGTTCGGCGGCCCGATCAATGCCGTGGACGGCCTCATGGTCTCCTGCAATATCTTCTTCTTCACCCTGGGCCAGCGTCTGGGCGTCGACGGGATGACCTCCGCGTACCGTCGCTTCGGCGTCGGGGAACGCTTCGCGCTGGGGGTCGGGACCGAGTACCCCGGCACGATCGGCGCCTCCGGCGACGGGTCCGGGCTCATCCTCCAGGACGCCATCCAGATGGGAATCGGGCAAGGCCCCGTGGCATGGACACCCCTCCACGCCGCGGACGCCTATGCCACGATCGCGCGCGGCGGTGAGCGTCTCGGCCCCACCCTACTCGCGGACGCCCAGCCTGCCCCGCGATCGACAGGGCTCTCGACGACGGGCGCACGCCTCGCGATGGATGGGCTCGCCGCGGCCGTCAACGATCGCCGTGGCACCGGCCACCACATCACCTACGACGGTCGCCAGCAGGCGATCTTCAACGCGCGCGGCATCAGCGTCTGGGGCAAGACCGGCACCGCCGAGGCCCCACGGATCCTCCATGATCCCGACGGTTCGGGCCCCCAGGCGGCGCAGGTCGTCCGCGAGGGTGACCACTCGTGGTTCGTGGTCCTCGCGGGGCGTGCCACCGAGGGACGACCCCGCTACGCGATCGCGGTCCTCATGGAGTACGCGGGCAGCGGGGGCAAGGTCTCGGGGCCCATCGCCAATCAGATCATCCAAGCGTTGATCGCCGAGGGCTACCTGTGATCGGCGCGATCATCCGCGGCTCGACCCGCGGGCCGCGCGCCCACGCCGGCATTCGCGGGCTCGTGCTCGCCCTCGCCGACCTGAACATCGCTCATGCCGGGTGGCTGACGCTCGCGTCGTCCGCGGGCCTGACGCTGCTTGGGCTCTACGCGATCGATGTATCGCTCGGCTTCGGGGATGAAGGTGCGCCGGGCCTCCACCCGATCGCGATCCGGCAAGGGGTCTTTGCCGTCGTCGGGGTGATCGCGGGGACGATCATCGCGCTGCCGCACTATCGGCTGATCGGGCGTCTCTCGTGGCCGCTGATGGCGCTGTCGATCGGGTTGCTGGCGTTCCTCATCCTCCCCGGCGTTCCGCGCTGGCTGGTCACCCCGAGGAACGGCGCCCGCGCCTGGATCAATCTCGGGCCCGCCGATTTCCAGCCCTCGGAAGTCGCGAAGATCGCGTTCGTCCTGGCGACGGCGTGGTTTCTGCGGTTCCGGCGCGCTCATCGGCGTTTCCTCGGGCTCGTCCCCCCGGCCCTGATCGCCGCCGCACCGATCGGGCTCATCATGCTCCAGCCCGACCTGGGGACGGCCTGCCTCTTTGTCCCCGTGCTGATGGCCATCCTGATCGCCGGCGGCGCGCGCCTGCGACACCTCTCGATCATTGTTCTGGCCGCGGCCCTGGCGGCTCCGGCGGCCTATCCGCTGCTCCAGACCCACCAGAAGGCGCGCATCGTGGCGTTGTGGAACCAGGTCCAGGGCTCGCGGGAGGGCGCGGACGACATCAACTTCCAGAGTTTCACGGCGCAGAAACTCACGGGCGCGGGGCGCCTCGGCGGGACCTCCGACGCCCATGCCCGCGCCCTCGTCCATTTCAACCGCCTGCCTGAACGCCACAACGACATGATCTTCGCCGTCGTGGCCACGCGATTCGGGGTGATCGGCGCGGTCTCGGTGCTGCTGGGGTACGCCCTCTGGGTTTCCGGCGCGCTGCTGGTCGCGGTCGCCTCGCGCGACCCCTTCGCACGCCTCATCGCCGTCGGGCTCGCCGCCTTCGTCACCGCCCAGGCCTTCGTGAACATCGGGATGACCATCGGGCTGCTCCCCATCATCGGCGTCCCCGCCCCGTTCGTCAGTTACGGCGGGTCGAGCATGCTGACCGCCTGGCTCATGACCGGGCTGATCATGAACGTTGCGCTCCACCGGCCCAGGCCGCCCCTGCGTGACTCGTTCGAATACGCTTCCGACGATGACTGAGCCGACCCCGGAGTTCCTCGCCCTCGCCCGTGACGCCGGGATTGAGTTCGACCGGGGTGACCTCGATCGCCTCGCCCTGTATCTCGCCCGCCTGCTGGACGAGAACACGCGCCAGAACCTCACGGCCATCGACGACCCCTCCCAGGCGTGGGTCCGGCACATCTTCGACGCCCTCACCCTTCTTGCGCCGCTGGCCGATCTCCCCGACGACGCGCACATCATCGACGTCGGGTCCGGGTGCGGCGTCCCGGGAATCCCCCTGGCGATCGTGCTTCCGCGCGTCCGGTTCACGCTTCTTGAGGCCACCGGCAAGAAGGCCGCCTTCCTCGAGCGGGTTGCCGCGTCGCTGGGTCTCGACAACGTCCGCGTCGTCCGCGCCCGCGCCGAGGCCGCGGGCCACGATCGCGGGCAACGCCTCCCTTCGGGTGAGCGCGCGGGCGGCCATCGCGAGGCGTACCACGCCGTCCTGGCCCGGGCCGTCGGCCCACTCAACGTTGTCGCCGAACTCACCGTCCCCCTTGCCAGGCCCGATGGGCTCATCCTCCTCGTCAAGGGCCGACGCGCCGACGAGGAACTCGCCGAAGGCGCCGAGGCCCTCCGTCTGCTGCGAGCCTCACACTCCGGCACCATCGACACTCCGACCGGGCGCATCGTCGTGCTCGTGAAAGATGCACCCACGCCCTCGATCTACCCCCGCCGAGACGGCGAACCCAAGCGGGCCCCGCTGGGCGCTCGCCCCGCGTCCGGCGCACGCCGCGCTCACGAGGAACCCTCGTGAGCGAACTCGTCCGACGCTTCCTCGACCACGACGGCCCGCTCGCTCACGCTCTCGGCGGCGAGTTCGAGCCTCGGCCCGAGCAACTGCGGATGGCCCAGGCGGTCGACGAGGCCCTCGCGCGGCGCTCCACTCTCCTCGTCGAGGCCGGGACCGGTGTCGGCAAGTCGCTCGCGTATCTCGTTCCCGCCGCGGTCCGTGCGCTGACCGAGGGTGAGACCATCGTCATCGCGACGAACACCATCGCGTTGCAGGAACAGATCCTCCACAAGGACATCCCCGTCCTGCTCCGGGGCATCGAACTCGCGCGCGACGCGTTCCCCGAGGGCGCTTCGCTCCGCCCCGTCCTGGTCAAGGGCCGCTCCAACTACCTCAGCATCCGGCGGCTGGTCGTTGCCTCCCAGCGGAGCGAGCGCATCCTCGACGACCGCGAGCAGTTCGACCAACTCGCCGAGATCCAGCAGTGGGCGTATCAGACTCGTGACGGGACCCTCGCCACCCTGCCCCAACTCCGTCGGCCTGAAGTGTGGGCACACGTCGAGTCAGACTCCGACAACTGCTTCGGGCGCAAGTGCCCCCACTTCCGTGATTGTTTCTTCCAGCGCGCCCGCCGCGAGATGGAGTCCGCCAACCTCCTCGTCTGCAACCATGCGATCTTCTTCTCCGACATGGCCCTGCGCGCCGGCGGCGCGGGCCTGCTGCCCCGCCACGACCACGTCATCCTCGACGAGGCCCACAACGCCGAGGACGTCGCCGGCGACCACCTCGGCGCCTCCGTTGCGGAGGGCCGCGTCGCCCATCTTCTTCGAACCCTTTACAACCCGCGGCGAGGCAAGGGCTTCCTGTCCCACCTCGCGCTGTCGCTCGCGGACCAGCGGCGGGCCGACGCCCTCGTCCGGCTCGTCCTTCGCGCCGACGAAGCCTCTCGCGACGTCTTCGACGCCCTCCTGTCCCTCATGGAATCTTCCCGCGCCGGCGGCTCCCTCCGCCTCCAAAGGCCCGGGCTGGTGGACAACCCGCTCACCCCTGCCCTCGCTGAACTCTCCTCCGCCCTCAAACTCGCCCGAGAAGAAACCTCATCCGAGGACGACCGGCTCGAACTCCAGGCGCTGTCGCGCCGCGCCGCCGATCTCGCCGCCACGGCCGCCGCCCTCATCGACCAGCAGATCCCCGATGCCGTGTACTGGGTCGAGTCCTCGACCACCCGTGGCGCGAGGCCACGCGTCTCGATCTCCTGCGCACCGGTCCGCGTCGCGCCCATCCTCCGCGAGCGGCTCTTCAACGGCGAGCGCTCCGTCGTCCTGACCAGCGCCACCCTCTCCCTGGGCCGGGGCGACTCCGACGAACGTGCCGATCCGTTCCGTCATGCCCGGCACTGGCTCGGGTGCGAGGACGCGCTCGCCGTCCGTCTGGGAAGCCCCTACGACTACGCGCGCCAGGTCGCTCTTCACGTTGATCGCACGATGCCCGACCCCGGCCCCGCGCCCGAGTACCTCCGCGCGCTGGTCCGCAGGATCCTCGACCACGTCCTCGCCACCCAGGGCGGAGCCTTCGTTCTCTTCACCAGCCTCGCCACCATGAACCAGGCCGCCGATGCGATCGAGCCCGACCTCCGCGGCGCCGGCCTGACGCTGCTCGTTCAGGGGCGGACGCTGACGCGAGCCACCATCCTCGAGCGCTTCCGCCTCGATGAGCACGCCGTGCTCTTTGGCGCAGCGACCTTCTGGCAGGGCGTCGACGTGCGCGGGCGGGCGCTCCGCAACGTCATCATCACCCGCCTTCCCTTCGAACCCCCCGACCGTCCGCTCACCGAGGCCCGTGCCGAGCTCATCAAGCGTGAGGGGGGCGATCCCTTCCGAGACGATGCGCTCCCCCGCGCGGTCATTCGCTTCAAGCAGGGCTTCGGGCGCCTCATCCGCTCCGCATCGGACACCGGGCGCGTCGTCGTGCTCGACCCTCGCTTTCTCTCCAAGGGCTATGCCGCCGCCTTCCGCAGGGTTGTTCCCGAAGGCGTCCGAATGTTCGATCATGAGGGGAACGAGATCCTTACATCACCCTAAAAGATCTGACGAACGCGTCCCCGGCGTCTAAGGTTCCCGCTTCCCCTCCAGGAGCCTCCTCATGCTCGGACGAGTCTTCAAGGCCTATGACATCCGCGGGACCTACCCCGATCTCCTCAACGATTCCATGGCGTGGCAGATCGGGTTCGGCACGTCCAAGTTCCTCATCGGCGAGGCCAAGGCCGACGGGGACACCACTCCCATGATGCGCAACATTGTCGTCGGACGCGACATGCGCAAGTCGAGCCCGGCACTCACCTCCGCGCTCATCGCCGGGATCAACGCCCAGGGGGGCGATGTCATCGATGTCGGGCTTGTCGATACGTCTTTCCTCTACTTCGCGATCAACCACCTCGACTGCGCCGGCGGCGTCATGACCACCGCGAGCCACAACCCGCCCCACTACAACGGCTTCAAGATCTCCAAGCGCAAGGCCAAGCCCGTGGGCGAACTCACCGGCCTCGTCGACATCCGCAAGCACGCCGCCATGGTCGATCGCGCCACCGTCCAGCCCGCCGGCGGCCGCGTCGAGAAGCGCGACCTGTGGGATGCCTACCGCGACCACGTCCGCTCCTTCCTCGACCTGAAGCCAGGAAGGAAACTGCGAGTCGTCGTGGACGCCTCGAACGCCATGGCCGCGACTTCGGTTCCGAGGCTCTTCGGTCGAAAGGGCGCGGAGACCCCGGGCCTGTCGATCATCGAACTCAACTACGACTCCACCTCAGGCGTCTTTGCGCACGAGCCCAACCCCCTCGTACTCGCGAACCTCGCCCAACTGCGCGCTGCCGTCGTCGCCGAGAAGGCCGACCTCGGGCTGTGCTTCGACGGGGATGCCGACCGGTGCATCCTCGTCGACGAGAAGGGCGCCCCGGTCGGGTGCGACCATCTCACCGCGCTCATGGCCCGCCACTTCCTCGCCCGATCCCCTGGCGCCCCCATCGTCTACGACCTCCGATCGAGCAAGGCCGTCGAGGAAGAGATCAAGTCCTCCGGCGGCGTTCCGGTCCGCTCCCGGGTCGGGCACGTGTTCATGAAGTCCAACCTCGCCGAGACCGGCGCCGTGTTCGGGGGCGAACTCTCCGGGCACTTCTACTTCCGCGACAACTTCAACGCCGACTCGGGCGTCATCGCCATGGCCGTTGTCCTCTCCATCCTCTCCCGCTCGGGGAAGAGCATGAGCGAACTCATCGCCCCGATCGCGCGCTTTGCGCAGTCCGGAGAGATCAACTTCGAGATCGAGGACAAGGATGCCGCGCTCAAGGCCCTCAAGGACGACCTCGGCATTAAGGCGAGGATCGACGAACTCGACGGCGTCACCATCGATGCCTTCGCCCAGAAGGGATGGTGGCTCAACGTTCGCAAGAGCAACACCGAGCCCCTCGTCCGGCTCAACGCCGAGGCCAGGGATCGCGCCACCCTCGCCGCGATCATCGCCCAGGCATCGACCCGCCTCGGGAAGCGCGTCGAGCACTGATCGCGCGCTCTTCCCTGGGGCCAGCCGCCGCGCGTGATCGGCGTCCAAACAAAGAACCCCGGACCTTCGCCCGGGGTTCGGTTCAGAGCCTTGATCCACCTGTTGCGGTTCAGCCCCCGCCGCCGGGACGATCGCTGCGGATGAGCCTGCCGCCGACGACCGCCGTGACGGGCTCCTGCCCGAACCCGCGGAGGACGGAGGTGGCCGCGTCCATGTTCAGGCTGACGTACCGCCGCCCCTGGTTCATGACGAAGCGAGTCGCGGTCTGGGGCCAGAACGCGTAGCCGTCGATCTGGCGGTGCATGTAGTCGGGGGCGTTGACGATGATGTGTCCCTGGAAGTAGCGGATCGACCCGCCCTCGCCGCCGCGGTCCTGCCACTGGTCCGGCTCGACGAGGTCGACCAGGAGGTCGATGATCTCCTGCGCCCGGTCCTGCTTGCTGCGACGGTCATCGTTGTTCATGTCCTGCTGGTTGTCGCGGAAGGGGCTCTGCCCGCTGCCGCCACCCTGCCCGCTCTGGAGCACGGACTGCAGGTCGATCTGGGGGACCTGGTCGTATGTCGGGATCTCCACGAGCATGTCGTTCACGTCGTAGATCTGCACGCGCTTCCGCTTGTTCAGCCGGGACTTCGGCCCCACTTCCATGGTCCCGAAGGGCGTCAACTGCCACGTGTTCTCGGAGAAGTCCGTCTTGGCTTCGTCCAGGATCTTCTCAAGCAGCGTCAGCATCGGAAGCCGCTCGGCCTTCATGGTGACGAGGAAGTCCTTGTCCAGCCCCTCGCTGTTGCGGTCGTCCGCCCAGAGCGGCTCGAGGTCCGCCCCGCTCACCTCGATGAGGTACTTCATTACCTCTTCGAGCCGGTTCCCCTCGAACTCGATGGTGATCGGCCTGGACATCCGCAGCAGCGTGTCACGCCCGGGGTGCCCGGTGCTCGGCGCGAACGCGGCCGGCGCCGAACCCGTCTGCGCCAACGCCGCCGTGCCGCCACAGAGCACAGCCGCCATCACCGCCATTGCCTTGGTCACCGCTCGCATGGGCCGCTCCTTGTGCTTCCGACCAGACAGGTTAGACACCCGGTGCTCCTCCGGGGTTCCATCGACACGCAACGTCCGTATTTTTGAAGCCAGCGCCCAAAGTCCGCCCTGCTTTCCGCCGATCCTCCACCCATATCCCCGAATCGTTCGGGGCCCACTCTCGACGCACCCAGAACCGATCCCGGGCGGAACCCGGCACGATTCACAAGGAGATCCGATGGCCATCTGCACACCGTTCAACTGCGCTCCGTCCAACTGCTCCCCGTTCAACGTCCCCTTCAACCAGTTCGGCTTCCATCAGGGCTTCCCTGTCGCCTCCGATTGCTTCGGCAACTGCGGTCCCTGCTCACTCCCCTTCTGCAGCCCCTTCACCAACTGCGGTCCTTTCCAGGGCTTCCAGAACGTCTCCAGCCCGTGGACCAACTGGACCAACTGGACCACCAGCAACCCCTTCGCCGGCTTCCCCATCTCCAACTCGTTCCCCTCCGCCTTCTTCAACCCGTGGAACGGCAGCACCCCCTGGACCAACTCCTGGAACAGCAACTGGACGAACGCCTGGAACGGCAACGTCTACTCCGGGTGGAACAACCCCGTCTCCGGGTGGAACAACCCCGTCGGCGGCTTCAACGGGTTCTCCCCCCTCTCCAACGCCTGCAACTTCACTCCGGGCACCTTCAACACGGGCCTGATCGGCAACAACTTCTGCCCCCCGGGCGCCTTCACCAACCCCGGCCTCTTCAACGCCTACGCCGGCACCACGGGTTCGTTCATCCCGACCCCTTCGTTCTATAACCCGACCTTCTTCAACCCGTGGACGAGCGTCACCCCGGGTGCGCAGAACTTCCCCTTCCCCGCCAACTGCATCCCCACTCCGGGCAACAACGGAAACATCGGGCTCAAGCGCGACGTCGCCTGACCCACACCGACGGGACGATGCCACGGGGGCGGCTCCTTTCCAGGGGCCGCCCTCTTTTTGCTAGAACCCCGTCGGGTCTTCCATGTACGCCCGACGCCTGGGGCGCTCGGGGATCGGCTTCCCGATCGCTTCCCGGCAGGCCCGCTCGAGCGCCTGCGCCAACTTCTCGTGATCCGGGATCGCGTCCAGGCACTCCAGCAGGTCGTCGGCCCGCCACGCCGGGGGAAGGTCCGACGCCACGCTCGCGATCGCCGCGTCCCCCAGGGCCTCCCCTGCGGCGAGCATCCACGACATCTCCGGCAGCGTGTCGATCCGGTCACGCGTCAGCCCCGAACTCATCGCCACGACCCCCTCCGGCGGCTTGACCCGAGTCCGGATCGTCCACAGCCCCACCGCCACCACTGGCCACTCCTGCGTCCTGGTCATCGGTTCGCGGCAGACCACCAGGACCGGCGACTCCCGCCGATCCGCGTGCTCCCGGATCGCTCTCGCATCCACCCCGATCAGTGGGGGCTGGACGAGGTAGGCTCCGGTTTCGAGCCTCCCACCCGGCAGCGTCACCAGCACCACGACCCGCCCGGTATCCGCTGCGGCCTCCCTGATCTGCCGCCTTGCTTCCTGAAAGGGCATCACGATCCGCGCCATCCGTTCGAAGTCGCACGCCGATCGTGCCCGACCCATCGCCCGTCGTGCGAGGGTCGCGGCCTCGAAGTACCGCATCGCCTCGAGCGCCTCGCTCGCGCGCTCCATCTCCGAATCGATCGCGCTCGCTTTCCCCACTTTACCCACGACTCGCTCCCGGAACCGGCCCACCGCGTTTACGCCTCGCCGCGCTGCCGAAGAGTATCCGCCACCCCCGCCCAGGCCCCCACCTCGCGAGCCATCTCGTGGTGGAGGACATCCCCCAGCGCGGACCAATCCTCCGTCCGCAGGGCGCGCTTGACCTCTTCCAACCCTGCGCGGAGCGTCGTCGCCAGTTCCTCCAGGGTCCGGCCATCCTCGACGCGCAAGGTCCCAGGGGTCGCCCCCAGCAGGAGCGCGCACGCCTCGACCCCAGTCCTCACCCGCTGCCAGTGATCGACCACGTCCCCCAGGTTCGAGACGGCTTTCTCGACCTCCCCGCTCAGGATCAGTCGCTCGCAGCGGTCCTGAGCCGCCGAAGCCGCTCGGAGCGACTCACCGACTTCCTCCATCGCCTCTCTGACCACGTCCGCCATGGCCGCCGTCTCGAAGCGGATCTCCTTCGCCCCGGAGGGCCCGGTCGGTGGCATCTCCAGCACGTCGTCGGATGCCCGCTGCCCGTCGATGAGCACGCCGACGATCAGTCGTCGGCCCTCGCCCGCGAGGACGCGTGCTTCCTGGAGTGCGTCGGCGATCGACGCGACGCCCCGGACCTCCAGCCGATCGTCCATGTACAGGTCCATGCCGCCCCCTTTATACCGCGCCACGCGACGGCTTGCGGATCAGCCTCAGGTTCCTCGCGTACACCACGATCCCTGTCGACTGCCCCAGCACCCCCACCACGTCGACCCGCCAGACGAAGTAGGCGAACAGGCTCACGCCGCCCGCGAGGCTGAGCCACCAGAACACCTCCGGGATGTGCGACCTCCGTTCCCGTTCCGACGCCACCCACTGCACCATCATCCTCAGGAAGAAGCACGCCTGGCCCGCCAGCCCGACGGCGATCCAGGCCACGTTCCACAGGCTGCTCACGTTCAGGACGCTCATCAGCCACTGCACCCCGGCGCCCCGGGATTCCCACGCGCGACCCCGGCGCTCCACCTCCCGTGCGAACGCCTCCCCGCTCATCCACTCGCCCGCGCCGGGCTCCAGCACCCGATACTCGTGCCCCGCTGCGCCCTCGCGCTGCTCCACCGCCACCTTCATCCCCGCGACCCCCAGCGTCATCTGGACCGCGCCGGGCGTCCGCATCGCCCGCCTCGCCAGATAGGGCTGGGTCACCAGCCACATCCCCAGCAGCAAGAGGCCCGCCATCGCGACGATCGGACCCGGCTTCATCGATGCGCCTCCCCGGCACTCGCCTCCGTCCACTCCAGCGATCGCCGACGCCCGCGCAGATATCTCACCGCGAGCAGGTCCACCAGCCCCGGCAGCGCGCGCGACAACCCCAGCCCGTACTTGGTCGCCCCTGCCGTCCTTGCTCGGTGCGACACCGGCATCTCGACGACCCGCGCCCCGAGATCCCGCGCGAGCGCCGGGATGAACCGGTGCATCCCGTGGACCTCCAGCGGCAGCCGCCGGGCGAGGTCCCGCGTCATCACTCGCAGCGAGCACCCGGTGTCGCGTGTCGTGTCCCCGAGCAGGGCCTCGCGAAACACCCGGCCCACCGCCGAACCGAATCGCCTCACGTCCGAGTCTTTCCGGCTCTTCGACCGATCCCCCTGCACGAGCGACGCCCCGGTCCGCCTCAACTCCGCGATCATCCCCGGCAGGTCCGCCGGGTCGTTCTGAAGGTCCGCGTCGATCGTCGCCACCAGCGTCCCGCGCGACGCGAGGATCCCCACTCCCATCGCCGCCGTCTGACCGACCCCGCGCCCGGGCGACGCGCCGTTCGGGACGACGACCCGGACGCGTGGATCCTCCGCTGCCGCGTCGCACGCGACGCGCCTCGTCCCGTCCGCGGACCCGTCGTCGACCACAATCAACTCGTACTCGATCCCTTCGAGGGCCCTCGCGACTTCCCGCGCCAGCGGGGCGATGTTCGCCTCCTCGTCCCGCGCCGGAGCCACTACGCTCAGGTCCATGCCCCACGATAGCGGGCGCGACCTAGAGTTGCCCGATCATGCATCTCAAACACTCCGACCACGCCCACGGCCCGCCCGTCGTCCCCGTCACCTTCATCATGGAGGACCCCCACTCCCTCACCGGCGACGACATCCCCGAGAAGCAGGTCATGGCCGCCAAGGGTGAGCACCTCCTCGAGGTCGCCATCGAGCACGGCATCAACATCGAGCACGCCTGCGGCGGCGTCTGTGCCTGCTCCACCTGCCACGTCTATATCGAGCGCGGGATGGACCACCTCACCGAGGCCTCGGAGGCCGAGGAAGACCGCGTCGAGGAAGCCCCCGGCCTGCAGCGGAACTCCCGCCTTTCCTGCCAGTGCGAGATCACCGGCAACGGGCCCATCGTTCTCCGTGTCCCCGCGTGGAACCGAAACGCGGTGAAGGAAGTCCCGCACTGACACCCACGCCCATTCGGAGGCCGTGATGCACGAGACCTTCGGCTGGCTCGACGTCGACCCGATCGCCCAGGCGCTCAACGAGGCCCACCCGGGCCTCGACCCTGTCGCCGTGCGTTTCACCGACCTCGCCCGGCTCGTGCGTGCCCTTCCGGGTTTTGTGGAAGACCCCGCCCACCCCGTCAACGAGCGCATCCTCGAGACCATCCAGGCCCTCTGGATCGAGGAGCGTGAAGACGACCCGCGCGAGGACGACGACTGATGGCTCGGCGCATCCTCCATGACGAGTACTTCCTCCGCGCCAAGCGCGAGGGCTACCTCGCCCGCTCCGCCTACAAACTCAAGGAACTCCACGACAAGCGCCGCCTCTTCCGAAAGGGCGACGCCGTCCTTGATCTCGGATGCGCCCCCGGCGCCTGGATCCAGGTCGCCCTCGAACATGTCGGACCGAACGGGGTCGTGGTCGGTGTTGACCTCAAGCCCGTCGAGCACCCCTTCCCCGCCCATGTCCACACGCTCGTCGCCGACGCCTTCACCCTCGACCCCGCCACACTCACCGGCGCATCGGGCCGCCCCTTCGATGTCCTCCTCAGCGACATGGCGCCCAACACCAGCGGCTCGGGCGACGACCTGCTCTCGGCCCGCCTCTGCCGACGCGTTCTCGCGCTCATTCCCGACCTCCTCCGCCCCGGGGGGCACCTGGCGATGAAGGTCCTCGAAGGGAGCGACTACCCCGATCTACTGCGCGAGGCCCGCGCCCTCTTCGACGACGTCAAGGGCTTCAAGCCCGCCGCGAGCCGGAGCGTCTCCAGGGAGATCTACATCGCTGCCTCGGGGCGTCGGTAGGTGGAGTTCGCGGCCCCGATCGCCGGGCTCACCGCCGCGGGGCTCATCACGCCCGCGCTCCTCGCGCTGCACATGCTCCGCCTCCGTCGGCGTCCGCTGCGCGTCAGCACGATCCGCTTCTGGCCCCGGGCCAGGCGGGAGACGGAGGCCAACGTCCCCCTCCGCCTCCCACGCCCATCGTGGGAGTTGCTCCTCCAACTCCTCGGCGCCTGGGCGCTCTGCGCCGCGCTCGCGCGCCCGCTCGCGGGCGGGGGCGATCCCGCCGGGGCGCGCATCATCCTCGCGGTCGATCGCTCCGCCTCCATGCTCGCCCTCCATGCCGACACCACCCGCTTCGCCCTCGCCGTCGACGCCGCGCTCCAGGAACTCCGAGCGCTCGACGGGCGCGAGGTGACGCTCGCATCCCTCGCGGGAGAGGCCTTGGTGGAGGCCGGACCGACGCGCGTCCCGGGCGACCTTCGCCGGGCGCTCGCCTCGCTCGCCCCGACCGACGAAGCCCTGAATGAGGATGCCGCCCGCGACCTTCTCACCGCCCTTGTCGGCGGCGTCTCGGAGGACGACCCTCGCGACCCCGCGACGATCATCGTGCTCACCGACGGCGACCTCCGCCTGGGGTCCATCCCCGGCGCCGAGGTCCGCGTCCGCTCGGTTGTCCCGGCCGATGCCGCCCCCCCCGACAACGTCGGGATCGTTTCCATTGCCGCTCGGCGCGACTATCGCGACCCGGGCACCGTCCTGGTCTTCGTCCGGATGGTCTCCACGCGGGCGGACCTCGAGGCGTGCCCGGTCCTCTTTCTTTTCGACGATGAGCCGGTGGGGTCGCGTCTCGCCGCCTTCGAGGAGGTCCGAGGCGCACGCGAAGCCCGCGTGGCGTTCGAGTTCCCGACCGCTCGCGGCGGCGTCCTGACCGCGCGTCTCGCCCGACCCGACGCGCTCGCCGCCGACAACGAGAGCGCCGTCGTGCTGGGCGCGATCCCCAGCCCGCGGATCGTGCTCGTCTCGCCCGAAGGTGATGACCCCCGGGCCTCGTGGCTCGTTGCCGAGGTCCTTGACGAACTCAGCCCGCGGTCCCTTCGCCGGCTGACCGCCGCCGAGTACGACGACGCCATGCGCGAGGGCACGATCGCCCCGACCGATCTCATCGTGTTCGAGCGCGTCACCCCGGCCATCGTCCCGTCGATCCCCTCCCTGTCCTTCGGCGCGGGCGTCGCGCCGTGGACCATCGAGCCTTCCGATCGAACCGGGGAGGTCGCCCTGGCCTGGACTCGCCGCCATCCTCTTCTGCGCGGCGTCTCGCTCGACGGGCTCTTTGTCTCGCGCGTGGCGAACCTCGCTTCAAGCGAGCCCGTCGAGGAGATCGCGACTTCCGCGGGAGGGCCGCTCATCGTCACGGGTTCGCCCGGCGGAATCCGACGCGTCGTCGTGCTCTTCGCCCCGGCCGAATCCAACTGGCCGGCGGGGTTCGGGTTCCCCGTCTTCCTCGCCAACGCCGTCGAGTACCTCACGCTCCAGGCCGAGGAGGCCGCCGCCTTCTCGACGGGCGAACTGGTGCGGCTGACGCGGTCGCCCGACGCCGGCATCCCGCGCGAAATCCGCTTCGAGGGTCCCTCGGGCGCGGTCAGCCGCGTCGTGCGTACCGAGGGCGAGGGCGTGCTTGCCCAGGGGCTGCCCCGGGCGGGCGTCTATCGCGTCTCGGGCGAGGTGCGCGAGACACGCGTCGCCGTGAACCTCCACGACGAGCGGGAGTCGCGCGTGCGGATCGGCGGGTCAACGATGACGACCGCGGCGGGGGAGGTCTCCGCCGCGGCCAGCGGAACGCGGGAGGTGTGGTGGTGGTTCGTCGTGCTGGGCGTCGCCCTGCTCACGATCGAGTGGGCGTGGTGGATCGTGAGGGCGCGGGTCGAATAGGCGCGAGCGGGCGCGCGCACGCGTCGGTGATGTTCCACGTGGAACCTATCGTCGGCGGCGAGCGCACGGGACGATCGCCAGCGCGAGGGCGAGGGTGGTCGCGCTCGCGGGCACGACGTGGAACTCGAAGCGATAGGACACCGCCGACGGGCCCGTCTCCTGGCTCCAGAAGACGTAGTCCCCCGAGGGCAGGGGCGGGGAGAACCCCTGCGAACCTGGGCCGGCGCCCAGGTTGTCGAGGATGTCCGTCCCGAGTTGCGTGTTGCCGAAGTGGGTCCATCCCAGCAGGTTGGCCGGGTTCGTGCCCACCGCGGGCTCGGTGAAGACCGCCCCATGCTGGACGGCGACGAAGGAGATGGTGCTCGGGTGGGAGAACGCGACGAGGCGCAACTCGACGAGGGAAGCCCCGGCGGGGATGGTGAAGGTGTAGTACTCGAGGTCCCCCGAGACCGAGGTCGCGGCGACGGACCACGCGCCGGGCGCGAGCGCGCCGAGGGAGGTCGGGGCGAACCGATCCCCGGACAGGTCGCCGTGGACGCTCTCATCCCAGAGGACCTGGGCATGGGCGAACGAGGCGCAGAGGACCACCATGGACACGGGCGTGAGTCGTGACATCGGAATCTCCTGATGCTCTCCAGGGATCCAATGTCGCGCGGGGCGTCGAACCTTGCGGCTTGTTCAGGCCGCGGTCTGGCGCGGCGAGGGGGGGGCCTCTCCGTTGAGGACGGAGGCCAGGCACCGCTCGGCCTCAACCCAGTTGAGGACGGCGTTGCCGGAGTGCCGCTTCCAGATTTCATGGGCGATGGCGGCGACGATGGCCTCGGTGACGTCGATTCCCTCGGGCGCGTGGAAGGGGTGGATGACGACACGTCCCTGGTTTCGGGGGCGTACCGACCGGGTTCGCCGGGTGACCTGCTTGGATTCTGCGACAGCGATCGCCTGCATGGGCGTCTCCCTTTCCGACCGAAGTCCGACCGGAGACGGGGCCCGCCTGACCCCGATTACCCGCCGGGCGTGGTCTCATCGTCACCCCGGGCGGCGGTCTTGAGCCCGGAGGCGGCGAGTTGGGCCTGTCGGGCGAAGTCGATGGCTTCACCCAAGATGCGCGCGGCCTCCTGCGGCGCGTGGAATCCCATGGAGTTCTCGGCGGCGATGAAATCAAGCCGCCATTGAGCCTTACGGTGGAGGATGCGTGCGGGTGCGAGGTCGGCGTCGGAAACTCCGGCGTTCATGGCGGCTTCGATGGCGCGGATGGCGTCGAGGACGGCGGCTTCGCCGCGGGTCATGAGAGACTTGGTCCGAGCCTGGATGGTCTCGACACGGGCGAGGAGTTCGTCCTCGGCGTGGTTGTGGCAGGTCTGGCAGGAGCGGGCGATGTTGAGGAGCGGGCTGCGGGTCTGGTGGTCGCTGATCTTGATGGCGCCCTCGCGCTTGTAGGGCATGTGGCAGTCGGCGCAAGAGACGCCGCTGCGCGCGTGGATCCCCTGGGACCAGAGCTCGAACTCGGGATGCTGGGCCTTGAGGACGGGGGACTTCGAGACGGCGTGGGTCCAGTCGGTCCAGCCGACTTCGTCGTAGTAGGCCTCGATCTGCTCGACCTTGAGGCCCTTGTGCCAGGGGTAGGTGAGGCGTTTGCCCTGGCCCTTGAAGTAGTACTCGACGTGGCACTGGGCGCAGGCCATCGAGCGCATCTCCTGGCGCGAGGCATCGGTGTTGGGGTCGTAGGGTCGTGCGCGGCCCTCACGTCGCCAGCGCTCGACGCTGGGCAGGTGGGGGACGGGGTCGTCGGAGGCGGCGAGGGCACGGATGCCTTCGAGGAAGCCGGGGCGGGTGACGCGGAGGGCCATGGAGTCGGGGTCGTGGCAGTCGACGCAGGAGACGGGGTGCTCGACGAGTTTCGTCGCGTCGTTGTAGGGCATGGCGCAGACCGACTCGAAGCCCTTGAAGAGTTGCTCCATGCCGTGGGGGGAGAGGAGGGGATCATCGGCGGCGCCCGGCGCGCCGAGGCGGAGGCCTTCCTCGCGGTAGGCGTTGACGACGCTGCTGTGGCAGTGGAGGCAGGCGCCGGGCTGGGGTCGCTGGGTGACGCGTTCGGTTTCGCGCTGGTCGGAGAGCATGTAGGCGTGGCCGCGCTCTTCGCGATAGTCGATGGAGAAGGCGTAGCCGTCGAAGAGGACGCGCCAGACAGGGTCCTGGTCGAGTTTCTGGAAGGCCTCGCTGCCGCCGAAGCGGGTACGAGCGATGTCGACGGTTCGGCGATAGGAATCGTACTGACGTGGGAAGTTCTTTCCCCATTCGGCCGGATCGACGGTGGTCTCTCGGACGTCGACGACACGGAAGACGGTCTCGCGGGCCTCGCTCTTGCGCGTCGCGATATTCATCATGAGGGAGGCGACGCCGAGGGTCGCCCCTGCGACGACGACGACGGTGAGGGCATAGATGACGGTGGCGCGTCCTGGCATGGAGGGGATCCTTCAGCGGCTGGGGCCGTGGCCGACGGTGGCGTGGCAATGGACACAGGCGACGGCCTCCTGTGGCGCGGGCCTGGCGATGGTGATCTCGTGGACGAGGCCTTCGTGGCAACGGATGCAGTTGCGGTCGACGATGGCGAGGTCGGCGGCCCGGATGCGGATGGGTTCGTGGAAATCCTGGAGGGTGAAGCCCTTGGAGTGGCGGAAGCCGTGGACGCCCTTGACGAGGTATTTCTCGGCGAGGGAGTCGTGGGGGACGTGGCAATCGTTGCAGGTGGCGTGGGCGTGGTGGCTGGCCTTGAGCCAGCCGTCGTGCTGATCGCGCATGACGTGGCAGTTGATGCAGGCGTTAGGATCGTTGGAGAGATAGGACGCGCCCTCGGCGAAGTGGAAGGTGTGGGCACCGAGGCCCATGAGGATGCCGGTGAGGACGCAGAGGAAGAGCCCGGCAATCCCGACGCCGCCGAGGGCACGCCTGGTGTGTTCCCGGGTTGGGGTCATTGGGCCTCCGAGGAAACAAGGCACCATAGTCCGATATTGGCACCTTCTCCAGTTTACCAGTGCGGAGAGAGCATCGGCGCGTCGAGGGCGGTGGCGTGAGCGGGGCGGGTGGAGTTCGTTGTCAATCGGAGCGGGGAGCCCCCCCGCCAACTGGAGAGCAGCCTACTACAGGAATGTCTCGGCCTCAGCCGCAACCGTTGACGAACTCGTCCTGGAACTTGAGGAAGTCGAAGATGTCGAGGTCGTCATCGCGCTCGAAGTCGGCGTAGGGCGAGTTGTTCACGAACTTGTCGAGGAAGCACAGGTAATCGAAGATGTCGAGGTCGCAGTCGCGCTCGCAGTCGGGGTAGCAGGCCGTGTATTCCCAGGTGTCGGAAAGCGATCCGCCGGTGGTACGCCCGCCGAATAGCACGATCACGCCGCGGGACTCGTCGTACGCCATCGCGTGCCAGTCGCGTGGAGCTGGCTTTGGTGCACCCTGCTCAACCTCCGACCATTCATGGCCATCCCACTCCCACATTTCGTCGTGAAACGAACTCGTGGAGCCGCCCCACAGGACCATCACCCCTCGCCGCGCGTCGAAGACCATCGCCGATCTGCTTCGTTCTCCGAGCGGCGACACCTCTTGGCGCAGACTCCACTTCCCGCCATCGAACTCCCATGTGTCCGAGTGATCGATGATCGGTCCGTTAGGGTACGGGCTGCCGAACCCGCCGAACATGACACTCACGCCGCGCCACGAGTCGTAAGCCATGCCATGGTACGCGCGCGGTGCTGGCCGCACCGGAGCGTCGACATAGTCCCACTGCTTCGTCTGCACGTTCCATCCGTACGTCGTATCCCAGTAGAAATCGGCGATGTCCTCGCGATCAACGCCGCCGTACATGTAGGTACGGTCCTGGATTGGATGATAGGTCATCGTGTGTGACTCGCGGATGCCACCCTGGCCGTAGGCAACTTCCTTCCACTTCGCACCGTCGAACTCCCATGTGTCCTGCGCTGTCGCGACATCGTGGCCACCGTGGAGAACGATCACGCCGCGAGCGGAATCAAAGGCGATTGCGAAATTACTTCTGTTGCTTGGCCCCGAAGGCGACAGCATCGACCATCCAGTCCCATTCCATGACCAGGTGTCAAATGTCGTATTCGGAAATGCCAACGCCTGACAAACAATGGTTCGCGGGTGCAATGTATCGTAAGTCGCCGCATGCCCCGATACCTTACTTGGTCCATCCTGCAGTTGCGTCCAATGACCACACTGGCCTTGAAGCGCCGGCGTCCCTCGGAGCAACGCCCAGAAGACCGCAAGGGCACCACCGGCCTGATACCTAGCGTTGGTGCTCATACTCGCGCTCCACGAATCACGCGCATCGACCGATCCTGCCGGCTTGGCACGATCCGACCCGTCCCGACGTCCCACGCGTTGCCAATCTTGTCGTATCCTCCGTTCCAGGCGACAGGGGTCGCACCCTTGACGATCCATGAGTACACCTGTGAGAATGTCAAGTCGGACCCTGTCCCGCCTCCAACGGGAGGTCCACTCAGGTTCGAATAGTCCCCGTTCGAGATCACTCCGAAGTAGGTCGGCATGGTGCCGGGATCTGTGGACCAGTTCCAGTTGTAGCCCTCGGCGACGTCAGGTTCTCCGCTGATGACATCGATGGTCCACCACGGCGCCCTGCTGAACCGAACGAACGCGAACCACGGCGCGCCCCGGCGGCCGGCCTCGTCCGTCGGGATCGCCTCGCCGATCATCGTGAAGTTGTTGTAGATGATCTCGTCGTGCAGCGCCTGGACGAAGAGCCCGTAGAACTGCACGGAAGCATCGGCCAGGATGCAGCGAAAGCGGTCGTCCTTGGCGGGCCAGTTAATGAGGTAGTGGTTGTAGTAGGCCCGTCCGTGCACCGGGCCCACCATCCGGTTGTGCATGTAGCCGTGGGTGTTCAGGCTGCCATCGTCGTTGATCGGCAGACCGCCGCCGGTGTAGAGCCAGCAGCGGCGTTTGGTGTAGCCGTTCTCGTTGACATCGCCCCGGTCGTTGTACGAATCGAGGTTGAACTCGTCAAAGATCGTCTTGAGCGCGGCCCACTGGTAGCCCTCGATCATCGGGACCGAACCGGTGGCGTCGGATGTCCCCCGCGGCGGCAGGCTCGCCGGACTGGAGCCGAAGACGTACGACGGCACGATGTCCTCGTCGTACTGGCCGCCCGGACGATTGAACATGATCTCGAACTGGTCGTTGGCGAGAAGGATCTCCTTGATCCGGCCGCGCAGCCAGACCTCGACGGCCGCCTGCTTCTCGGCGGGGGTGCCGCTCGTCCGCCTCCAGTTTGGGCTCTGGCCGAAGACGTTGCTCGCGTAGTCGCTGCTGAAGAGCGTGATGACCGCGATCGGGCGGCGATCGAGCACTCGCTTGGGGTCGAGGTTCTGATACGACCCGGGCCGCTGTGGCTGCTTGTGGAGCGTTGCCGGAATGGGCGTGCCCAATTGGACCGTTCCCCGACACGCCATCTGCTGCATGAAGAGCGAGACCTTCAGGTTGTCGATCGGAGCACTGAAGAGCTGGACCTCGTTGATCTCGCCCTCGAACGCGTCCGTCCATCCCTGAGAAGTGCCCCTCGCACCAATGACGATGGGGCCGCCGCCGACGGCCACATCATCGCTCAGCCCCGCGAGGGCATCGGCGACGAGGCGCCCGTTGATCCAGCAGGAGTAGGTGTCATCGTCCGAGGGCTCATCCCCGTCCGCATCGCGCCTGAAGACGACCAGCACGGTGGGCTCGTCGTCCAGGAGGTCGACGGTCACCGTCGTTACCTGCTGGCCGGAGTCCTTCGTCGTGTACCTGATGGTGCGCGGGATCGGAGGGTCTACCCCTGCATCGCCCGGCGAGTACGTGAGTTTCCACGACTCCACGAGGGCCGCGCCCGTCGCCGGATCGCCCGAGTTGTAGCGGGCGACGATGATCGAGTTCTCGCCCGTGCTGCCGGGTCGAATGAGCGCAGCGATGGTCGCGTTCCTCGAGCCGAGGCCCGGGTTGACGGGCGGGTTGGGCAGCGTGAATCGAGCCTTCGCAGCCGAATCGAGCGCGAGGTGTGGGTTGAGGTAGGTCGGTGGATCGCCGCCCGGCTCGAGCACGGGCAGCACCTTATCATCGCTCGAAGCGCCGATGAAGGAGTTCAATCTGAGCGACTGGTCGTGGAGGACGACGATACCGCGCGCGGCGGTGTCCATGGGCAGGTCGAGAGCCGCCCACTCGTTGTGCGAGTTGCACGTGCAGTAGGCGTGGTGGTTGAGCATGCGGCCCACAGTGCCGGTGTCGAACCGCAGGTGCGGGTGGGCGTCCACGTGCATCGTCGGGCCGCGCGCGGTGCCCACGTTGGGCATATACAGCTCGACCCAGGAGCGCTCGGGACTCCCGCCCTCGTTCGTGAGCTGGCGGATGTACACCGCCCCCTGGGCGTTGCCCGATGCGATCTTGGCGCCCGGCTTGAGTTCGATGCTGTAGGTGAACTCAAACTGCTTGCCGCCGCCGACGGCATCGGACACAGCCCGGTCGAACTCGATGATGCAGGCTCGAGCCACACCCCCATCCGCGGCGGCGGCGTCCTGCTTGCGCGACAGCCGAGCCCGCACCTCATCGAAGCGCCACCCGACGATGGTCTGGATCGTGCCCGCGAGGTCGCTCGCGGGATCTCGCACCCACACGCCGACGATGTCCCAATCGGGGATCGCGATCTCGTTGGATGGGCCTGAAACACGCACCCTCAAAGAGATGATGTTCCCTTCGCCGTTGCAGCGGCCGGACAGGATGGCCCAGGTGAGTGACATTACAGGGGCCACCAGCCGAGGTTGATCTGGGGCACGGGGCCGCTGCCGCTCCCGCCCGCCTGCTTGGTCTCGATCACGATGTGCGAGAAGCCCACGGTGTCCACGACCAGGACGGCCGTTCCTCCATCGATCGCCCCCAACACCCTCATGCCGGGCGGGGTCAGCGAAAGGTCATTGGTGATGGCGATCGAGTCCGCCGCTTTGCTGGCGGAAGGGAAAGGATTCGTGCTGCTCGTCGGCCCGCCGATCTCGATGGCGATTTCCCCCAACGGGAAGCCGATGAACGGGTTGGTGCCCGATGTGGCCTTGATGCCCCAGATCCGGCACGTCCCGGTGGTGGGTACCGCCCCCCCCCCGGAACGCCGAAGAAGAAGATCGCGACGGTGTTACTGGTCGCGGAGGTGCTGTCGAACGTTGGAAGCCCGATGACGTACTTGCCGCTGCCCGATGTTGGCGCGGCGGCCAATGAGAAGTACGCGCCGACGCCGCTCAGGGTGCCCATGTCCCCTTGGCCGATGATCAGCGCCGCGTTCCGAATGATCGTCCTGAGTCCGTTGACGGCCATGCGTCGAACTCCTAGGCGAGGGATGGCCCGCCTCAGTCTACCGTGGCCACGGCCAGGGCTGAAGCCCGTTCAGGCGGAATGTCGGATTCGGTACCGGCTGCACGCCGGCGCTACGTTCCTGCCGGAATCGTCTCCGTCCTGCTCGCGAGTCACCCCCGAGACGGGGGCATTGGCCGAAGAGAGTGTTTGCCTGCCATGGGAACTGGGGGTGTAACCCCTTCGCGTGGGGGGCGAGCGTGGGGCTTACCGCGCTGTTTCGGCATGGGTCGGTGGCCTATCCTTTCCCTTGCCTTTCCCCAGAAGGAGGCACTCCGCGGTGTTCGCGGGGACCGGGGGGAGGTGGGAACTCGAACCGCCCCAATGGGGCCGGCGTTTGCGGGTTGAAGACCCGCGGGCCGTGATTGCCGCCCTGCGAGTGGATCGCGGGCGGGGAAGGAACGCATGGTTGACGAGAATCTGATCGCATCGCTGGGGATCGCGGAGAAGGAAGCGGAGGAGATGCTCCGGAGCGCGCTTGGGGCGGCGGTTGCGGACGGGGAGATGGACTCGCTGCTGGGCGAGGCGATGCAGGACCTGACGCCCGGGAAACTGATCAAGGGGAAGGTGATCGGGTTCACGGGAGATGACGTGGTGATCGAGGTGGGGCTCAAGAGCGAGGGGCTGATCCCCCGGGACGAGTTTGAGACGGAGGTGAAGGCCGGGGACAAGATCGACGTTCTGCTGGAGAGCATCGAGGGGGAGCAGGGGCTGGTGCAGCTCTCGAAGCGGAAGGCGGACCGGATCATCTCATGGCAGCGGATCATCGACACGACCAAGGAAGGGGACGTGATCGAGGGGACGGTGATGCGGAAGATCAAGGGGGGCCTGCTGGTGGACATCGGGGTCCCGGTGTTCCTGCCGGCGTCGCAGGTGGACGTAAGGCGTCCCGGGGACATCGGGGAGTTCGTGACGAAGACGATCCGTGCGCAGATCCTGAAGATCGACATCGAGCGTCGGAACATCGTGATTTCGAGGCGGAAGTTGATCGAGGACGAGCGCGACGCGGCGAAGAAGCGGCTGCTGGAGACGCTGAAGGAGGGGGATGTCGTCACGGGCGAGGTGAAGAACATCGCGGACTTCGGGGCGTTCGTGGATCTCGGAGGGATCGACGGGCTGCTGCACATCACGGACATGTCGTGGGGGCGTGTGAACCACCCGAGCGAGGTGGTAAAGATCGGTCAGCGGGTCGAGGTGAAGGTCCTGAACATCGACCGGGAGAAGGAGAAGATCGCGCTGGGGCTGAAGCAGAAGGAGGCGAGCCCCTGGGAGGCGATCGAGCAGCGGTATCCGGTGAACTCGAGGGTGCACGGGCGTGTGGTGAACATCATGTCGTACGGTGCGTTCGTGCGGCTGGAGGACGGGGTGGAGGGGCTGGTGCACATCTCGGAGATGAGCTGGACGAGGCGGGTGAACCACCCGTCGGAACTCGTGCAGCCGAACCAGGAGGTCGATGTCGTCGTGCTGGCGATCGACAAGAACAAGCAGGAGATCTCGCTGGGGATGAAGCAGACGGAGGTCAACCCCTGGGAACTGGTCGCGGAGAAGTACCCGAAGGGGACGATCATCGAAGGAGCGGTGCGGAACGTGGCGAGTTACGGCGTGTTCGTGGAGATCGAGCCCTGGATCGACGGGCTGCTGCACATCTCGGACATGTCGTGGACGAAGAAGGTGACGCACCCCAACGAGATGGTGAAGAAGGGGGATGTGATCCGGTGCGTGGTGCTGGACGTGGACCAGGAGAAGCAGCGGATCAGCCTGGGGATGAAGCAGTTGACGGAGGACCCGTGGGTCCACGCGATCCCCGAGCACTATCGGCCGGGGATGGTTGTCCGCGGGGTGGTGACGAAGATCACCAACTTCGGGGTGTTCGTGGAGTTGGAATCGGAACTGGAGGGGCTGCTGCACATCTCGGAACTTGCGGACCACAAGGTGGAGAACCCTCAGGACGTGGTGAAGCCCGGGGACGAGGTGGATGTGAAGATCCTGCGGGTGGACACGTCGGATCGGAAGATCGGGCTGTCGCTCAAGCGGGCGCAGTGGGGCGATGCGTCGGGCGGGGGCTCGGGCGGCGGCGGGGAGGACCCGGGCCGCGGCGGGAACTTCCCGAAGCGAGGCGGGATGGACGACCACGGCTCGATGGGGACGCACAAGATCCAGTTGTAAGTCGGACACGAGCCGCGTGAAGCACACCGACGCCCCGGTCCGAGAGGATCGGGGCGTTTTCGTAGAGGGAGCCGCAGGGGGCGAACCGAGGCGAGATCAGGCGTCGATGGCCTTGCCGAAGAAGAGGCCGATGCGGGGCTCGTCCTCGGGCCTGCAGAAGACGTAGACGTGGTCGCCGGCCTGGAGGGTGGTCCCGCCGCGTGCGGCGACGAGGTCGGCGCCGCGGACGATGAGGATGACGGCGGAGCCAGTGGGGAAGTCGATATCGGCGAGTTTGGCACCGCAGACGACGACGGAGGGATCGACGTAATAGACGTGGACTTCGCCGTTGGTTTTTCGGAGGGAGTGGATTTCGAGGGCGGCGGCGGGTGTGGGCGGCTCGGGGTCGTCGAGGCCGAGTTTGCGTGTGAGGGGGAGGATGGAGGCGCCCGGGACGAGGGCGCTGACGACGACGATGAAGAAGACGATGTGGAAGATACGGTCGGAGCCGGGGAGTTGGGCCATGACGGGGAAGGTGGCGAGGATGATGGGGACGGCTCCGCGGATGCCGACCCAGGAGACGTAAAGGACTTCCTTGGGAGCCCATCGGAACCCGATGAGGCAGAGGGAAGCGGCGAGGGGCCTGGCGACGAAGGCGAGGGCGAGCCCGAGGAGGAGCCCGACGCCGGCGACGGGGACGAGTTTGCTGGGATAGACGAGGAGCCCGAGCATGAGGAACATGGAGACCTGGCAGAGCCAGGCGATGGCATCGTGAACGCGAGTGAGGCCTGCGCGGTAGGGGAGCGGTCCATTTCCGAGGACGACGGCGGCGGCGAAGACGCCGAGGATCCCGCTGCCCTGGGCGAGGGTGGCGAGGCCGAAAGCGAGGAACCCGCAGGCGTGGGTGATGACGGGGTAGAGGCCGCTGGTGGCGAGGGTGGCGTGGGAGAGGATCCAGCGTGCAAAGTAGCCGGTCGCAATCCCGACGGCAGCGCCGATGAGGAGTTGGAGGGGGACATCGAAGAAGAGGCGGAGGCCGGGCTGCGCCCCGCCGCCGAGGGTCTCGACGACGGCGAAGGTAAGGATGATGGCCATGGGGTCATTGATGCAGGACTCGACTTCAAGGGCGGAGCGGACTCGGGCCTTGACGCGGAGGCTCCCGCCTCTGAGGACGGCGAAGACGGCGGCGGCATCGGTGGAGGAGACGATGGCGCCGATGAGGATGGCCTCCCCCCACCCGAGGCCGAGGAGGCGTCCGCAGAAGGCGAGGATGGCGGCGGTGAAAGCGACGCCCGCGGTGGCGAGGAGGGAGGCCGGGGCGGCGGCTCTGCGGATGGAAGCGAGGGAGGTGTTGAGCCCGCCGTCGAAGAGGATGAGGACGAGGGCGATGGTGCCGATGCGGAAGGCGACCTCGTAGTTGTCGAAGGCGATGCCCCCGAGGCCTTCGGACCCGCCGAGCATGCCGAGGATGAGGAAGAGGAGGACGATGGGGATGCCGACGCGGTCGAGGGTGCGTCCGAGGAGGACGCTGAAGCCCATGAGGAGGCCGAAGACCGCGAGGAGGATGGCGGTGGCGTGGGGCTCGGAGAGGGCGAGTGTCATGGGGGTGATGAGTATTCGCTGATGGATTCGGCGAAGCACGGCGCGACGCGTAAAAGAAGGAGGTCGGGGGCCTAGTGTTGGGCTTGGGCAGCAGCGAACGCACGATCGTGACGGTTGGGAACTTCGACGGGGTCCACGTCGCGCACACGAGGCTTGTCGAGCGGGCGCGCGAGATGTCGGCGGGAGGGAAGGTCGTCGCGCTGGCGTTCGACCCTCACCCGGCATCGGTGATCCGGCCTGGTCGGGAGCCCGGACGGCTGACGACGTTCGAACGCCGTGCGGAGTTGCTGAGGGAGGCCGGGGCGGACGAGGTGGTGCGGCTGGAGCCCACGCCATGGCTGCTGGACCTTGACCCTGAGGGGTTCGCCCGCGCGCACCTGGTGTCGCGCGGGTGCGCGGGGGTCGTGGAGGGAGAGGACTTTCGGTTCGGACGAGGTCGGGCGGGGGATGTGGGGACGCTCCGGGAACTGGGCGAGCGGCACGGGTTCGCGGTGGAGGTCGTCGAGTCAGTGGAGGTCGCGCTCGCGGACCAGAGCATCGTGCGGGCGTCGAGTTCGATGGGCCGATGGCTGTTGTCGCACGGACGGGTCTCGGACGCGGCGTGCGTGCTGGGGCGGATGCACGAGGTGCCCGGAGAGGTGGTTCGTGGGGAGAGGCTGGGCCGAACGCTGGGGTTCCCGACGCTGAACGTCGAGCCGGGGACGATGCTCCCTGCGGACGGGGTGTACGCGGGGGAGGCGGCGTTGCCGGACGGTCGAGTGTCGGCGGCGGCGATCAGCGTGGGGAACAAGCCGACGCTGCCGGGACGGGCGCGTGTGCTCGAGGCCCACCTTCTGGGAGTGGAGCGGTCGGGAGATGCGATCGCCGGGCTGCCGGAGTATGGGTGGGGCGTGCGGGTGAGGTTCCGGGCATGGATCCGGGAGCAGGCGAGGTATGACACGCTTGGGGCGCTTGTCGAGAGGATCCGGGAGGACTGTCGGGTGACGCTCGCGGATCCGCCCGCGCCGTCGTGGATGAGGGAGGTGACGGCGTGAGCGAGTGGGGCGCGACCGCGTCGGTGGAGGAGATGTCGGCGTGGCTGGCCTCGCGCCGTCGGACGGTGGTGCTCACGCATGTGAAGCCAGACGGCGACGCGGTGGGCTCGACGCTGGCGCTGGTTCGGGCGCTGAACGCGCTGCGACCGGGATCGAGCGAGGCGTGGTACACGGGCCCGCAGCCGGCGTGGCTGACCCAGGTGGCGAGAGCGACGCCGCACCGGATCGTTTCGGAGGCCCCCGCGGATGGGCCTGCGGGGCTGGACGGAGTCGTGGTGGCGGACACGGGCTCGTGGGCGCAGTTGGACGTGCTGGAGGGTTGGGTGCGGTCGCGCGTCGAGATGGCGGCGATCATCGACCATCATCTGCAGGGGAACCCTGAGATGGCGCCTCGGCGGCTGGTGGACACGTCGGCGGCGGCGGCGTGCCAGCCTGTCGCGGCGCTGGCGTGTCGGCTGCTTGGCGCGGCGAGCGCGTCGCGGCTGCCGGGGGAGATCGCCGAGGCGTTGTACCTGGGCCTGGGGACGGATACGGGGTGGTTCAGGCACTCGAATGTGAACGCGTCGGTGATGCGGCTTGCGGGGGACCTTCTGGAGGCGGGGATCGAGCACCCGAGGCTGTACCAGTTGGTGGAGCAGCAGGATCGGCCGTCGCGGCTTCATCTCATGGCGCGGGCGCTCTCGACGCTGGAACTGGCGAGGGGGGACACGATCGCGCTGATGACGTTGACGCGGGATGACTTCCGGCAGGCGGGGGCGGCGCCTGGGGAGAGCGCGGGGTTCGTGGAGATCCCGCTGCTGGCGGCGAGCGTGCGGGTGTCGGCGTTCCTGACGGAGGGATCGGATCCGAAGTTCCCGCTGATGACAAAGGTGAGTTTCAGGAGCAAGGAGTTGCCCGACGCGGTGGATGTCAACGTCGTGGCGAGGACGCTGGGCGGGGGCGGGCACGCGCGGGCGGCTGGGGCGCGGATGGCATGCGGGCTGAGCGAGGCGAGGCGGCGTGTGCTCGAGGCGCTGTCGTGAAGGACAAGGGGCGAGCGGCGCCCGGAGCGTCGGGCGGCGGCGCGCGGCGGACGGGCGGGAAGCCCGCGCTGCGGGTGATGACGACGACACTGTGGGACTATCCGAGCCAGCACTACGAGTCGGCGGGGTCGGCGATGCAGGGGGACAAGGCGTTCGTGGGGGCGACGCCGAGCTGGGTGATCTGGCAGTTGCTGACGAGGTACACCCGGGAGAAGGACCTTGTGGTGGACCCGATGTGCGGGAGCGGGACGACGCTGGACGTGGCGCGGGACCTGGGGCGAAGGGCGCTGGGGTATGACCTCTCGCCGACGCGTGCGGACATCTTCCGGGCGGATGCGAGGCGGTTGCCGCTGGAGGACGGCGTGGCGGACTTCGTGTTCGTCGACCCGCCGTATTCGACGCACATCAAGTATTCGGAGGAGGCGGCGTGCATCGGGCGGCTGGATGCCGGGGAGGCGAACCCGGGGGGGGCGGGGGGCGTGGGGGCGGCGTACTACGAGGCGATGGCGAGGGTGATCGACGAGGCGCACCGGGTGCTGAAGAACCGGCGGTATTTCGCGATCTATGTATCGGACTCGTGGCGGAAGCGAAACCCTGGAGATTCGGGGAGCGGGTCGGGGCTGTTCATGCCGATCGGGTTCGAGTTGTTCGGGATCGCGCGGCAGCGGTTCCGTGCGGTGGACATCGTCGCGGTGGTGAGGGGGAACCAGAAGCTGCAGCGGGGGAACTGGCGCAAGGCGGCGGAGGAGGGGAACTTCTTCCTGAGGGGGTTCAACTACCTGCTCATCTTCAAGAAGGAGGAGGGCGGGTCGAGATAGGGCGGGGCCCTACAGTCCGGCTCCTTTCCCGGGAGAATCGAACGGATGCCCCCGACCACCCCCCCGCCGACGAGCGACGAGATCCGCCGGATGTTCATCGAGTTCTTCCGCACGCGGTGCGGTCACGAGCATGTGGCGTCGTCGTCGTGCGCGCCGCTGGACGATCCGACGCTGCTGTTCACGAACGCCGGGATGAACCAGTTCAAGCCGATCTTCCTCGGACGGGCGGACCCGAGGTCGGCGATGGGGCGGCTGCGGCGGGCGGTGAACTCGCAGAAGTGCATCCGGGCGGGCGGCAAGCACAACGACCTGGAGGACGTGGGGAAGGACACGTACCACCACACGTTCTTCGAGATGCTCGGGAACTGGTCGTTCGGCGACTACTTCAAGGACGAGGCGATCGCGTGGGCGTGGGAGTTGCTGACGAAGGTGTATCGTCTGCCCGCAGACCGGCTGTACGCGACGTACTTTCGGGGGGACGAGGGGGCGGGGCTGGCGCCGGATCACGAGGCGCGTGACCTGTGGCTGCGGTTCCTGCCGGCGTCGAGGGTGCTGCCCGGGAACATGAAGGACAACTTCTGGGAGATGGGGGAGACGGGGCCGTGCGGGCCTTGCTCGGAGATCCACTTCGACCGGATCGGTGGGCGGGACGCGGCGTCGCGGGTGAACACGGGTGACCCGGACGTGCTGGAGATCTGGAACCTGGTGTTCATCCAGTTCAATCGGGAGGAGGACGGGGGGCTGAAGGCGCTGCCGTCGAAGCACGTGGACACGGGGATGGGGTTCGAGCGTCTGGTGTCGGTGATCCACAACGTGAGGAGCAACTACGACACGGACGTGTTCGCGCCGATCTTCATGGCGATCGAGCGTGTGACGCGTGCCCGGGCCTACATGGGGCGACTGGGGGAGGCGGACAAGGACGGCGTGGACACGGCGTATCGGGTGATCGCGGACCACATCCGCACGCTGACGTTCGCGATCACGGACGGGGCGACCCCCAGCAACGAGGGGCGCGGGTATGTGCTGAGGAGGATCCTGCGGCGTGCGGTGAGGTACGGGCGGCAGAAACTGAGCGCGCCGGCGGGGTTCTTCCATCTGCTCGTGCCGACGGTGGTCGAGCGGATGGGTGGGGCGTTCCCTGAACTGAGGAAGGATCCGTCGCGGGTGATGGAGGTGATCCGGGAGGAGGAGGAGAGTTTCGGGCGGACGCTCGACAGGGGGATCAAGTTGTTCGACGAGGCGGCGTCGGGGACGCGCGCGGGCGGGGCGATCTCGGGGGAGGACGCGTTCAGGTTGTCCGACACGTATGGGTTCCCGATCGACCTGACGGTGCTGATGGCGGGGGAGCGTGGGCTCGGGGTTGACCTCGCGGGGTATGACCGGCACATGGCGGAGGCGCGGGTGCGTTCGCGCGGAGGGGCGAAGGAGCACGGGGCGGCGCTCGTGCTGACGCCGGACGCGATCGCGAGGCTGCGTCACATGGGCGTGGGAGCGACGGGGGACACGGACAAGTTCCATGCGCGTGACGTGAAGTCGAGGATCGCGGCGATCTGGAACGGGAAGGACTTCGACCAGCGCGCGGGCGTGGCATCGGGTGGGCACGTTGTGCTCGGGCTGCTGCTGGAGTCGACGAACTTCTACGCGGAGATGGGCGGGCAGCAGGCGGACGAGGGTTCGATCGCGGTGATCGGGGACCCGACACGGCGGGCGCACGAGATCGGAGAGTTCATCGTCGAGCACGTGCAGGCGTTTGGGGACTATGTGCTGCACGTGGGCCGGGTCCTGCGCGGGGAGTTGCGGTCGGGGGACCGGGTGCTGCTGCGTGTGGACGGCGATCGGCGGAAGGCGGTGTCGGCGAACCACACCTCGACGCACCTGCTGAACCTGGTGCTGCGGTCCGTTCTGGGTGAGCACGTCGAGCAGAAGGGATCGCTGGTGGCGGCGGATCGGCTGCGGTTTGACTTCTCGCACACGGGGCCGATGACGCCGGAAGAGATCTCGCGGGTCGAGCGGGGCGTAGGCGAGGCGATCGAGGCGAACCTGACGGTGCACGCGGACCTTGTCCCACTGGCGAAGGCGAGGACGATCGCGGGGGTGCGTGCGGTGTTCGGGGAGACGTACCCGGACCCTGTGCGGGTGGTGTCGATCGGTCCACGGGTTTCGGACCTGGTCGCGGACCCGGGTCGGGAGGCATGGAAGGCGTATTCGGTGGAGTTGTGCGGGGGGACGCACGTGGGGACGACGCGGGAGACGTCGTCGTTCGTGGTGCTCTCGGAGACGGGGGTGGCGAAGGGGGTGAGGCGGATCGAGGCGGCGACGGGCGTCGGGGCGAGGGCCGCGGGCCTGGCCGCGGATGCGCTGGCGGATCGGATTGTGGCGGCGACGAAGCTGGACGATGCGGCGGTGGCGCGGGAGGCACCTGCGATCGGGGTGGAGTTGGACAAGTTGCCGATCTCGCTGGTGAGGAAGGCGGCGCTTCGGCGGTCGCTGGAGTCGCTGCAGGAACGGGTGAAGAGGATCCAGAAGGCGCAGGCGGCGGCGGCTCGTGAGCGCGCGGTGGGGATGGCTCGCGGGATCGCGCAGTCAGCATCGATGTCGCTGCGGGAGGTGGTGGTGGAGGCCGTGGATGCGGGGTCGGACCGCGCGGCGCTCCAGGACGCGGTGAAGGTGGTGCAGGACGCGTGCCCGCGATCGGCGGTGATGCTGCTGAGCACGGACGTGGAGGGTGGGAAGGTGGCGTTCATCGCGAGCGTGCCGAAGTACCTGGTGGAGCGGGGGCTCCGGGCCGGGGACTGGGTCAGGCACGTGGCGTCGCTATTGGATGGGAACGGGGGAGGGAAGCCCGAGTCGGCACAGGGTTCAGGAACGAACCTCGCGCGTGTGAGAGAGGCGCTGGACAAGGGGGAGATGTTCGCGCACGAACGGCTGCAGGGGGCGTGATGGGGGAGCCCTCCCGACAGCCAGGGTCGCTGATGCGGGCGTGGGCGATCGGGTTGGACTTTGCGGGATCGGTTGGGGGCGGCGCCCTCCTCGGCCTGCTGGTGGATTGGCTCGGGGGAACGGGGCCTTGGGGGCTGGTCGGGGGGCTGCTGGTGGGGCTGATCGTGGGAGCGTATCGGTTCGTGCGTGAGGGCTTGGCGGCCCAGCGGCGAGGGTGAGTGGAGCGGGGAAAGAAACGTCCGCGGGTCAACTCGCCAGACCGGGGACCCCCCGCTATCCTTTGAGCCCTCCAAAGGGGCAGCCGCGAGTTTCGACCAGCCACCCGACGCCATCGACCATGCAAGGCCAGACGATCCAACGCACGATCCACCTCTCGCCCCTGCTGCTCTTGCGCCGGATGCTGCTGGCGGGCGCGGCCGGGGTGCTTGTGGCGGCGATGGCGGTCGGGGGCATGGCGGGATCGGCGGCGGGGCCGGCCGGCGCGGCGGCGTATGCCTCGATCATCGCGGGGACGATGGTGGGGTTGACGCTGCTGAGGGAGCGTCCTGTGCTTGAGTGGGTGCTGCGGGTGATCGCCGGGGGCGTGGTGAGGATGCTGGTGTCGGTGGTGGTAGGCGGGGCGATCGTGCTGGCGACGCGGGTGGATCCGCGGGCGTTCTGGATGTGCTTCCTGGCGGGATCGGCCGCGGTCCTGGTGGCGGAGACGGCGATGGTGACGATTCGACTGAAGGCGGCGACGGCATGATGGACCCCACCACAATCATCACGTTGGCGGCCGGCGGGGAGAACAACCCGGTCGGGCACGCGGTGAACCACTTCTTCATCGTGCTGAAGAACGGGGTGGTGGTCTGGTCGGCGCACCAGGGGAACCTTGTGCTATCGGGGCTGATCCTGCTGATCCTGGGGCCTTGGGTGGCGAGGCGGATCGGAACAGGCCCGGAGTCGGAGGGGAACGACCGGTATCTGACGACGAACAAGTTTGCGCACATGATCGAGGTCATCTGCGTGTACCTGAGGGAGAAGACGGTGCGGCCGATGCTGCACGAGCGGACGGAGCGGTTCATGCCGTTCCTGTGGACGCTGTTCTTCTTCATCCTGGTGAACAACCTCCTGGGGCTGGTTCCGCTGCTGGACCTTCAGTTCATCCTGAGCAAGGAGCTGCGCGAGTCGCACACGGCGCCGCTGGGCGGGACGGCGACGCAGAACCTCGCGGTGACGGGCGCCCTGGCGGTCGTCAGTTTCTTCGTGATCAATATTGCGGGGATCCGGGCGCTGGGGCTGGGGAACTATCTGAAGCACCTGACCGGCGGGGCGCCCGGGTTTGTAGTGCCGCTGATGATCCTGATCGAGGGGGCGAGCATCTTCATCAAGCCCGCGGCGCTGGCGTTGCGGTTGTTCGCGAACATGACGGCGGGTCACATCCTGATGGCGACGATCTTCATGTTCGTGGGGATGTCGCTGAAGGCAGGGCTGGGGGTGGGGGTTCCGGTGACGCTGATCTCGGTGCTGTCGGCGACGGCGATCACGTTTCTGGAGTTGTTCGTGGCGTTTCTCCAGGCCTTCGTCTTCATGTTCCTGACGACGGTCTTCATCTCGATGCTCTCGCACCACCACGAGGACGACCATCACCACGAGGCGCACCCCGTGCACGCGTAGGACCGACACGAGTGGCCGGCCCTCCTTTGCGTGGGGAAGGGGCCCGGCCGGAACGGAACCAGGGGCCGACCTCGGCAGGAGTTCGGCGCTTCCCCACGACGCTCACCAGAAAGGGAACAGGAACACACCCATGACTCGCTTCTTGAAGAACATCGCGTTTGCCACCGCCGCTCTTGCCCCCGCCGTCGCCTTCGGGCAGGACGGCGGCGTGGCGATCGGGAAGGGACTCGCCGCCATGGGGGCCGGGCTGGCCGTCATCGGCGGAGGGATCGGGATCGGCCTGATCGGCAAGGGCGCGGTGGAGTCGATCGCGCGCCAGCCGGAGGCGGTCGGCCCGATCGGCACGAACATGATCCTGACGGCGGCGCTGGTCGAGGGTGCGACCCTCTTCGCGGTGGTCGTCGGGCTGCTCGTCCTCTTCCTCTGATTCCAAACGCTCGCGCCCCGTTCCGGCAGGGACGGGGGCGGCTTTCCAAGGCCCAGGGGTTCCATGCCCATGAGAACGTTCCTTCACGTGCTTGTCGTTGCGTTGTTGTTCGCGGTCGCGCCGTCGCCGGCGGTGGCGCGGGATGACGGGGCGGGGGCTCCCGGCGCCGGAGATGCACACCATGCGGAGCCCGGGGTGCTCCCCACGCCCAAGCAGGCGATCGCGCCGCTGATCACGGCGTGGGTGGTCTTCGGGATCGTGATGTTCGTGCTGTCGACGAAGGTTTGGCCGAAGATCTCCAAGGGGCTGACGGATCGGGAGAACAAGATCCGGGAGGAGATCGCGGCGGCGGAGGCGGCGCGGAAGCAGGCGAAGGACGCGTTGGAGCAGTACGAGCAGTCGCTGGCGCAGTCGCGGGGGGAAGCGCAGAAGATGCTCGAGCAGGCGAGGGCGCAGCAGCAGGAACTCGCCGCGCAACTCCGGGCGCAGGCCGACGTGGAACTGACGGCGATGAAGGACCGGGCGAGGCGTGACATCGAGGCGGCGAAGCGTGACGCGATCGACGCGTTGTATGCGACGTCGACCGAACTGGCGGCGGTGATGGCGAGGAAGATCCTCGCCCGCGAGGTCCGGGTGGAGGACACGCAGCGGCTGCTGCAGGAGTCGCTGGGAGAGTTGGAAGCCGCCGGCCGCTGAGGCGAGGAGGAAGTTGGGATGCCGCTGATCGAGACGCCCCCGGACGCCCTGGCCGAGGTCTATGCGAGGAGCCTGTTCGAGTCGGCGCAGAAGGCCGGCGGGCGTGACGCCGCAGAGGGCGCCCTGTCGGAACTGGAGGCGGTCCTGGAGATCGCGCGGTCGGACGCGCGGTTCGGGGAGTTCCTGTCGTCGCGTGTGCTGCCGGTGTCGAAGCGTGCGGCGTCGCTGGAGGCGATCTTCAAGGGGCGGGTCTCGGACCTGACGCTGCACTTCCTGCTCGTGCTCAACGACAAGGGGCGGCTGGGCCACCTGCCGGCGATCGTGGGCGCACTGGACATCCTGACGCAGGAGGCGTTCGGGCGAGTCGAGGTGGATGTCTTCACCGCGGCTCCGCTGTCGGCGGAGGAACGGGCGCAGATCAAGCAACGCCTGGATAAGGCGCTGGGTCGCGACGCGATCCTCCACGCGTACACGGACCCGGGGATGCTGGGAGGCGTGAAGTTCCGAGTGGGCGATCGGCTTGTGGACGGCTCGCTGGCCACGCAGTTGCGTCGCCTCCGGGATCGGCTCTCGGCGGGCGGTGCCGCGGCGCTGCGGACCGGGGGCGGCCGGTTCATGCAGGACTGACCGGGCCCCGCCCGGCGACGTACCATCGGGTTCAAGGAGTTCTTCGACATGGGCAAGAAATCCGTGCGCGCGGTCGCTGTCGCTTCCAGGCGGGTCTTCATCAGGGTGGACTTCAACGTGCCCATGTCGAGCGGTGTCATCGGCGACGATCGGCGGATCCGCGCGGCGATCCCGACGATCCGGAGCGTGGTCGAGCGCGGCGGGCGGGCCGTGCTGGCTTCGCACCTGGGAAGGCCATCGGGGAAGGGCTACGAGGCGGACTCGTCGCTGGCGCCGGCCGCGAAGCGGCTGGCGGAACTGCTGGGCCAGCCCGTGGCGTTCCCCTCAACGGACTGCATCGACGCGTCGAGCGCGGCGGCGGTCGCGGCCATGAAGGACGGCGACGTGCTGCTGCTGGAGAACCTCCGGCATCACAAGGGCGAGAAGGATGGGGACGCGGGGTTCGCGGGGAAACTGGCGGCGCTGGCGGATGTCTATGTGAACGATGCGTTCGGGGCGTGCCACCGGCCGGACGCGTCGATGGTCGCGCTGCCCCGTGCGATGGGGGGCAAGCCCCGTGCGATGGGATTCCTGGTGGAGAAGGAGATCAAGTATCTGCGGGAGGCGCTGGCGAAGCCGGCGAGGCCGTTCGTGGTGGTTCTGGGCGGGGCGAAGGTCTCGGACAAGATGGGGGCGATCGAGCACCTGCTCCCGAAGGCGGACGCGCTGCTGGTAGGGGGGGCGATGGCGTACACGTTCCTCAAGGCGCTGGGGAAGGGAGTCGGGTCGAGCCGGGTGGAAGAGGATCGCCTGGGGGAAGCGAAGCGGGCGCTGGACCTGGCGGCGAAACTCAAGAGCGACCTTCACCTGCCCCGAGATCATGTGTGCTCGACGATGTTCGCGGAGCGAGGTGGGGACATCGAGGTCTTCGACGAGACGATCCGCGAGGGGTTCATGGGGCTGGACATCGGGCCGAGGACGCAGGCGGACTTCACGGGCGTGATCCGCAAGGCGAAGACGATCGTGTGGAACGGGCCGATGGGGGTTTCGGAGTGGATGCCGTTCCGGGTGGGGACGCAGCAGGTCGCGAAGGCGATCGCGGACGCGACGACGGGAGGCGCGACGTCGATCGTGGGAGGGGGGGACTCGGCCGCGGCGGTGGAGAAGTTCGGCCTGGCGGAGAAGATGTCGCACGTCTCGACGGGGGGCGGGGCCTCGCTGGAGATGCTGGAGGGGAAGGCGTTCGAGAGCGTGGATGTGCTGGACGAGGAGTAGACCCGGCGGGAGAAGGGGATGCGCGAGGGCCGGGCGTGGCTTGTCGTCGTGGCGCTCGCCTGCGTGGCCACGCTGCCCGGTCTGACGACGCACGGGCTGACGAACTGGCAGGAGTCGCAACGTGTGCTCGTCGCGCGGTCGATGCAGGCGCACGGGGGCGGGTGGGTGGACCGGCTCATCCCCCGGGTGCACGAGGAGCCGTATCTCGCCAAGCCGCCGCTGTTCCCGTTACTGGTCGTGGGGATCGCGGAGGTGCGCGGGGGGCGGGTGTCGGAGGTTGACGCGCGGCTCGCGGCGGCGCTGCTGGGGATTCTCGGCGTCGTGCTGACGTTCGCGGCGGCGCGGGAGTTGGCGAGGCCAGTGTCGGCGGATGCCGGCGCGGAGCCGCGGGATGGGCGTGCGTTCGCGGAAGGGGCGGCGCGGTGGGCGGGGGCGGCCCTGGCGACGGCGCCGTTGTACGTGCGGTCGTCGCGGATCGCGGAGTTGGACATCCTGCTCGTCCCGCTGACGGTCGCGGGGGTGCTCGCGATCGCGCGGGCGTATCGGCGACACCTGGAGCACGACGCGCAGGCGATCGGGTGGGTGGCGCTGGCGGCGTTGATGGCCGCGCTGGCGGCCTTGACGAAGGGCCCGCCGGCGCTGCTCTCGTTCGCGGCGGTGTACGTGGGGATCGGGGCGCACGCGTGGGTGGCGAGCCGGGGTGCGCGCGGTGAACCGCGCTCGCGCGTCGGGGCGGTGTGGCGGGCGATGGGCCGGACGCACCCGGCCGGGGTGCTCGGGATCGGGGTGCTGGCGTACTGGGGTTGGCTCTGGTTGTGCAAGTCGAGGCTGGGAGAGGAGGCGGTGCGCGCCTCGGTGGGCGCGGAGGTGGAGGACAACCTGAAGTTGTTGTCGGCGGCAGCGCCGCTGCGATACCTCGAGACGCTGGCCTGGGGCGGGGGGGCGGCCTCGGCCGGGATGATCGCGTTCATGGTGTGGGTGGTGCTCAAGCGACCGCGGCTGGCCCCGGGGCTGTGGATCGCCGGGTCGTGGGCGGCGGGCGTGGCAGTCGTACTCGCGCTGACGACCAAGGGCGTGCCGAGGTATCTGACGCCGATCTGGCCCGCGTGCGCGATCCTCGCCGGGGCTTGGCTGACGAGCCTGGTTCGGGATCGAGCGTGGGCGGGGCGGCTGACCCCGGCGGGTCTGGTCCTTCTGCTGGCGGTGTCGGCGGGGTATGGGGCGTGGTACGGGTACGGTCGAGAGCGCTACCACGCCGCACGGTCGCCGCGGGCGTTCATGGAGGATGTGGGGGCGAGGCGTGGAGAGGGGGAGAAGGTGTTCGCGCTGGAGTTCTGGAGCGGGGGGCTGGACTTCTACGCGGGCAAGCGGGTGACGCCGATCGGGGATACATCGCTCTCGCCGGCGATCATGGGTGGAAGGGCGATCGAGATTGCGGACCTGGCGGCGATGCTTGGCGACGGACGGACGGCGGTGGTGCTGGCGCGAGAACGGCAGCCGGAGCGGCTGGCGACGCCCGAGGGCTTGCGGCAGATGCTCGGCGCAGGGCTGGCGGTGGAGGACCTGGAGATCCCGTCGGCGTTCGTCATCGACGGTGGACGCACGAGCGTGCGCGCGTACCGCGTGTTCATCGTCGCTGGAAGAGTTTCTCCAGTTCCCGGATCGTGAGGTGGATGGACGTCGGGCGCCCGTGCGGGCAACTGGAAGATCGCTCGACCTCTCCACGGAGGCGGACGAGTTCGGAGAGTTCATCGTCGCTGAGGCGGTCGCCGGCCTTGACGGCGGCCTTGCAGGCCATCATGTCGAGGACCTCGCGGAGGGCCTCCTCGCCGTCGGGCGGGATGGCGCCGGAGAGGGCCTTGTCGAGGAGCCCGGAGAGGAAATCCTCGGGCTCGACGCCTCGGTCGAAGAGGAACGAAGGGAAGGCATGGATGGCGAGGGTGTCGGGCCCGAAGGGCTCCACCTCCATGCCGAGGCGTGAAAGGAGCGGCGCGAGCCCGGCGAGGGCGTCGAGTCGTTCGGTGGAAGCGGGAACGATCGCGGGGGCGAGGAGGCGCTGGGTCTCGAGGGTGCCACGGGCGACGCGTTCGAGGAGTTGCTCGAACATGACGCGCTCGTGGAGGGCGTGCTGATCGATGATGGTGATGCCCTGCTCATCCTCGGCGACGAGGAAACTCTTGTGGACCTGGAGGACGCGCCGGGCGGGTATGGGCACGGGGATGGGAGGATCGGCGAGCGCATCGCGGATCGTGCCCGGGGAGACGCCCGGGGAGGAGGGGTGCGAGGAACCGTCGCCGGGTGGCGATCGGAGAGCGGCGGCGAGATCCTGGGCATCGACGGGCCCGTGAACGGCGCGGGTGGCCTGCGCGAGCGAAGGGGTGAGGTCGGCGGCGCGAAGGGCATCGCGGAGGGCGCCGAGCACGACGGAATGCACCATCGACGAATCGCGGAAGCGGACCTCGGCCTTGGCGGGGTGGACGTTGACATCGACGGCACGGGGGTCCATCTCGACGAGAACGACGCAGGTGGGATATCGAGAGGGATCGATGAGGCCCCGGTAGGCCTCGCGGATGGCGTGCTGGATGGTCTTCTCGCGGACGGCGCGGCCGTTGACAAAGACGAACTGGCCCTTGTTGGTGCCGCGGGCAAGCGAGGGGCGTCCCGCGAGGCCCCAGACGGCGACGGCGCCATCGCGAGAGACTTCGAGGAGTTCTTTTTCCAGGTCGCGGCCGAGGATGTCGAGGACCCTCTCTCGCGGCGACTGATCGGCGGGGAGGGCGAGCACCTCGCGGGCGTCGGCACGGACGACGAACCCGACGCGGGCGTGGACCATGGCGAGTTGGCGGATGACGTCGAGGGCGTGGCCCTGCTCGGTGGCGGGGGTGCGGAGGAACTTCCTTCGGGCGGGGGTGTTGAAGAAGAGGTTGCGGACCTCGACGCTGGTTCCGACGGGCCCGGCGGCGGGGGCGGGCTCGCCGCGTCGATCACCCTCGGAGGCGAGGGCCCAGGCGCCGGGGTCGGCGGGCCTGCGGGTGCGGATGCAGAGGCGTGAGACGGAGGCGATGGAGGCGAGGGCCTCGCCGCGGAAGCCAAGGGTGACGACGCCGTCGAGGTCCTCGGCGCGATCGATCTTGCTCGTGGCGTGGGGGGCGAGGGCGAGGGAGAGGTCGTCGGGATCGATGCCCGAGCCGTCGTCGGTGACGCGGATGAGTTCGATTCCGCCCTGTTCGAGGTCGACGGCGAGGCGAGCGGCGCCGGCGTCGAGGGCGTTCTCGACGAGTTCCTTGACGACGGAGGCGGGGCGCTCGACGACCTCGCCCGCCGCGATCTGGTTGGCGACGAGATCGGGGAGGGGACGGATTCGCCTGGGGGCGTCGGGCATCGGGGGCGATTCTACGTCGAGTAGACTGGGGCCATGACGATCTTTACGCGCATCCTGTCGGGGGAGATCCCGTGCCACCGGGTGTACGAGGACCCTCACGTGCTCGCGTTCCTCGACATCAACCCGATCAGCCGCGGGCACACGCTGGTGATCCCGAAGGAGCCCGCGGCGACGCTCGACGCGCTGTCGGACGCGTCGGCCGAGGCGATCGGGCGGGTGCTGCCCCGGGTGTGCCAGGCGGTGGTGCGGGCGACCGGGGCGAGGGCGTACAACGTGCTCCAGAACAACGGGGCCGGGGCGCACCAGGCGGTGATGCACGTCCACTTCCACATCATCCCGAAGTTCGAGGACGGGACGGGGCTGGGGATCGGGTGGAAGCCGGGCCGGCTGGAGGACGGCCAAGGGCTGGCGCGGGCGATTGCCGGCTCGATCGAGGCGGGGGCGTGATCTAGCGGGGGCGGTCGAGGGAGGCGGTCTCCGCGGGGAGGCGGACGACATCGCCCGCGTCCGTTCGGACGAGGATGGCGAGGGCGGGATCGAGGCCGACGACAATGCCCTCGACGGCGTCGCGACCGCGGAGGAACCGTCGCCGCGTGCCCGGGAGGACGTCGCGGGCGCGCCAGGCCTCGATGAGCGCGGCGTCGGACCAGGCGAGGGCGCGGTCGAGCGCGAGCAGGAGTTCCACGGCGACGTCGAGCCGCGAGCGGGCGGACCCGAGTTCGCGGAGCGAGGCGGCGCGCCCGGCGAGTTCGCCCGTCCACGATCCCGGGGCCTGCGAGACGTTGATCCCGATGCCGATGCAGGCGACGCTGCCCGCGGCGCCCTCCGTGATCTCGATGAGGACGCCGCCGACCTTGCGTTCGTCGGCGCGGGCGACGAGGTCGTTGGGCCAGCGGAGGGCGAGGGTCCGCGGGGGGAGGTCGGGCTCGCCGGCGATGCAGGCGGCGACGCCCGCGGCGAGGGAGAGGCGTCCCGGGGGCGCGGGCTCGACGGCGAAGGTGACGGCCAGGCCGCCCTCGCCCTGCGTCCACGCGCGGCCGTGGGTGCCGCGGCCTCGGGTCTGGCGGTCGGCGACGACGAGGAGGCCCGGGCGGGCCTCGCGGCGTGCGGCGTCCTGGGTGGAGGCGGTGGAGGCGAGGACGCGGACGCGAGAGACGATGCGGATGCGCCCGCGGACGAGGGCGGCTTCGAGGGTGTCGGCCCAGGCGCGGAGGTCCTCGCTCATCGGAGGATGTCCAGGGCGAGGTCGATGGCCGCGGCCTGGTGGGTGATCGCGCCGACGCTGATGCGGTCGACGCCGGTGCGGGCGATCTCGCCGATGCGTTCGAGCGTGACGCCCCCCGAGGCCTCGAGGAGGACGCCCGGGGCGACGGCGTCGCGTCGGCGGACGCAGGCGCGAAGCCGGGGCGGGGCCATGTTGTCGAGGAGGACGGCGTCGACGACGCCGCTGGCGAGGGCCTCCTCGAACTGGTCCTCGCGATCGGCCTCGACCTCGATGAAGACGCCGGGGCGCCGGGAACGTGCGCGGCCGGCGGTCTCGACGAGCCAGGCCCGCAGGCGGTCCAGGGGGATGTGCGCGAGGTGGTTGTCCTTGAGGAGGACGGCGTCGTCCAGGCCCATGCGGTGGGAGTGTCCCCCGCCGCATCGGACGGCGTACTTCTCGAGGGCCCGCAGG
>JAANMY010000147.1_pt1 | contig 96229 bp, 84 predicted proteins | sample 7279691 | NCBI WGS metagenome assembly JAANMY01 (sample SAMN14094543, study PRJNA606508) | bioreactor metagenome | isolation source: A lab-scale SPAN reactor treating ammonium-rich wastewater day 388 | place: Ireland: Galway | collected 2018-02-07 | reverse complement strand
CGCACAGCACGATCCCGCCGACGTTCGTCATGAACCCATTATCGCCGACCGGGGACCGTTGCCCAGGCGCTCGTGATGGGCAATCGCAGGCGTCCCGATAAAATGGGCGTTGTGCGGTGCCGGGACGTGCGGTTCGTCCTGCGGAGGACTGGACGAGGGAGAAGAGATGCCCGAACTGACCCACTTCGACGAGCAGGGCGGCAGCCGCATGGTGGACACCAGCGCCAAGCCCGAGACCCTGCGCGAGGCCCGCGCCAGCGCCCGCGTCCGCATGGCCCCTGCCACGTTGACCCTGATCCGCGACCGAGCCCTCGCCAAGGGCGACGTCCTGGAGGTCGCGCGCCTGGCCGGCATCATGGCCGCCAAGCGCACCGGCGACCTGATTCCGCTCTGCCATCCGCTGCCGCTCACGTCGGTAAAGGTCCAGTTCTCCTTCGACGGGGAGAACCTGTTGTGCATCGACGCGACCGCGAAGGTGTTCGCCCGCACCGGCGTCGAGATGGAGGCTCTCACCGCCGCCAGCGTCGCTGCCCTGACCGTCTACGACATGTGCAAGGCAGTCGATCGTGGTATGACCATCGAGGCCGTCCGCCTCGAAGAAAAGACCGGCGGCAAGAGCGGTACGTTTCGACGGGACGTTGACTCCTCTGGCCTGCCCGCCTAGGATTCAATAAGATTTGAAAGTTCTGAACGTCGTGCAGCCCCGCGCGTTTTGAGGGAGATGTCAATGAACCAGGTGCTGACGCCTGGGGTGGAGAAGGTGCGCCCCCAGCCGGACTGGTACGGGCCGATCGCCGCCGACCTGGAAGAGGTCGAGCGCGTCCTGGCCCTCACCCTGGAGAGCGGGCGGCCGGGGGTGGCGCGGCTGGTGGCCCACCTGGGACACTACCGCGGCAAGCGGCTCCGGCCGGCCCTGCTCCTGCTCACCGCCCGCGCCTGCGGCCGGGTGACGCCGGCCCACCATGTCCTCGGCGCCGTCGTCGAGATGATCCACACCGCCACGCTGGTTCACGACGACGTCCTCGACAGCGCGACGGTGCGCCGCCACGTCGCGACGGTCAACGCGGTGTGGGGCAACCAGGCGAGCATCCTGCTGGGCGATTATCTGTTCACCCACGCCTTTCACCTGTCGAGTACTCTGGGGGACGCGGAGGCGTGCCGGTTGATCGGGGCCGCGACCAACCGGGTGTGCGAGGGCGAACTGCACCAGGTCACCGAGCGCGGCAACCTGGCGCTGGGCGAGCCGGACTACTTCGCCATCATCGACGCCAAGACGGCCGAGCTGACCGCGTGCTGCTGCCGCCTGGGTGCCCGGTACAGCGGCGTTTCCGACGCGGTGCAGGAGCGGCTGGCGGTCTACGGGCGGGCGCTGGGCGTGGCGTTCCAGATCGCCGACGATCTGCTCGACCTCGTCGGTGAGGAGCGGGCGACGGGCAAATCCCTTGGCACGGATCTGGAACAGCAGAAGCTGACCCTGCCGCTGCTGCGGTTGCTGCACCAGGCGGCCCCTGAGCGGGCGGCGCGCATCCGCCAGCTCCTGCACAGCCCGGGGAATCACAAGCGCGAGGCGCTGCGGCCGTTCCTGCTCGATAGCGACGCGCTGGACTACGCACGCCGTCGCGCCGGCGAGTTCGCGTCCCGCGCGCGGGCCGAGCTGGCGTGCCTACCTCCGTCGGAATGTCGCGCGATCCTGGAGGCGCTGACGGAGCGCGTGATCCGTCGCGAAACCTGATCCGGTGCTACTCGGCGCGCCCAACGGCGGCTGGTTACAACTCCGGCTCGACGCCCAGGGCGCGGAGTTGCGCCCGCAACCGCGCGGCGCGCTCACGCTCCTGTTGAACTTCCTTGAGAGCCTGCTCCCGCTGCTCGACCAGCTCGACGTAGGTGGCGAACTTCTTCCCGTCCGGGCCGACCAGTTCCAGCGCCTTGCCGATCAGACGGAAGGTCACCCCCAGCAAGGGGCTGGTCCAGCCGTCCACGAACAGAATCTCGACGAGGTTGTCCCCCTCTCGCTGCCAGCCCTCGAGCGTACCCCGGTCCGGATCGTAGACGTAGTACTCCTGCACTCCGTACCGCTCGTAAAACTTGAACTTGCGCACGAGTTCCGCCAGGCGGTTCCCCGGCGAGAGGATCTCGAAGACGACCTGGGGGGCAACGCCGCCCTCGTCCCACTGGCGATACGACCCGCGGTCCCCCTTCGGCCGGCCGAACGCCACCATCACGTCGGGCGCTTGCCGGATAGTGTTGTTCCCCTCCACCGGATACCAGAGCAGGTCACCGGCGACGAACACCTGCGGATTATCGCGGTACAGGGCATCCAGCCCGCCCTTGATCGTCACGATGTACTGGAACTGTAGCGTGTTGTCGGCCATCGGTTGTCCATCACTGTCGGGGTAGACGACCGCAGGCTCGTTCGCCATCGTGGTGGGGATGTGCATGGCCGTGCCGCCCTCCTGTCTTTTTGTCCTCACTCCCTCAGCATAACCGTCCCCTCCGGCCGGGTCAAAGTTCGCAGGGCCGAGATCGCCCGCGGCGGCTCCCTCCCTCGTCACCGGGAACGTCCGCCGCGGGATTTTACTTGATCCAGCCCACGGCCCGGGGTGTCATGGGGGGCGGTTGCGATCTCACCCTTCGACGGGCTGACCTGTCCGGCGGCGGGAATGAGGTGGCGGTCCCGGTCCAATCGAAACAGAGGTGATCGATGAGCAGCTTCCCGCGCACGTTTCTGGCCCTCCTCCTCCTGCTCGCCGTCTCGCCTGTCGCCCAGGCGGCGGGAGCGGGGAAGAAGCCGAACATTCTGTTTCTCCTGCTCGACGACCTCGGCTACACCGACGTCGGATTCAACGGCGGCGACATCAAGACGCCGCACATTGATCGGCTCGCCAGGTCCGGAGCGAAGCTCGCGGCGTTCCACGTGCAGCCGGTCTGCTCGCCGACGCGGGCGGCCCTGATGACCGGCCGCTACCCGATGCGGTACGGGCTGCAGGTCGGCGTCGTCCGGCCGTGGGCGCAGTATGGCCTGCCGCTGGAAGAGCGCACCCTGGCCGATGCGCTGCGCGGGGCGGGGTACTTCACCGCCATCATCGGCAAGTGGCACCTGGGGCACTTCCAGCCGGCGTACCTGCCGACGCGACGCGGATTCGCCCACCAGTACGGCCACTACAACGGCGCGCTGGACTACTTCACCCACCTGCGCGACGGCGGGTTCGACTGGCACCGCAACGACAAGGTCTGCAGGGACGATGGGTACACCACGACCCTGTTGGGAGACGAGGCGGTGCGCCTCGTTGATCGGCACGACGAGAAGACCCCGCTGTTCCTGTACGTGGCGTTCAACGCTCCGCACACGCCGCTGCAGGCGCTGCCGGAACATCTGAAGCAGTACGACCACATCAAGGACAAGACCCGCCGCAGCTACGCCGCGATGGTCCACGCCGTCGATGAGCAGATCGGCCGGATCGTTGCCGCTCTCGCCCGGCGCGGCCTGCTGGAGAACACCATCATCATCTTTTCCAGCGACAACGGCGGGCCGGTCAACCTCGGGGCGACCAACGGCCGCCTCCGCGCCGGCAAGGGGAGTCTCTACCAGGGCGGCGTGCTCGCGGCGGCGTTCGTCACATGGCCCGGGCGCATCAAGGGCGGCCTCACCATTTCCGAGCCGCTCCACATGGTTGATTGGTATCCCACCCTCGTCCAGCGCGCCGGGGGGTCGCTCAAACAGCAGCTGCCGCTCGACGGCAAGGATATCTGGGGCGTGCTGACGGCGGGGGAAAAGTCGCCGCACGACGACATCCTGCTCAACGTCACGCCCACCCGCAGCGCCCTGCGGCGGGGCGACTGGAAGCTGGTCCTGAACGGCAAGGGAAAGGACAACCCGGACGGGAAGGGCAAGGCGAAGGGGAAGAAGAAACAGGGCGCCCCGTCGGTCGAGCTGTTCGACCTCGTGCGGGATCCGTCCGAGCAGACCAACCTGGCCGCGAAGGAGCCGGAACGGGTCCGCGAGCTGCGGGCGCGTCTGGAGGCATATGGGCGGCAGGCGGTCCCGCCGAGGGCAGCCCCGAAGGCGAAGGGGTTCCAGGTGCCGAAGGTCTGGGGAGAGTCGAACTAGGGCAGGAACAAGCGGCCTGGTGTGCAAGGGGCTCTGCAAAGCCCACGGGTGGCGTCCCGTGGGCTTTGCAGAGGCCGCGAGCGCCCGGCGCTGGCGCCGCGGGCTGGTCAGCCCTGCGCAGGCTCCAGCAGTCCGAGGCGCCACGGGATCTCGCCGTACGGACGGCCCTGGCGCTCGCGGTCACTCACTCCCTGGAAAAGGAACCGCAGCCGCGCCGGGTCCACCTCCAGTCGCTCGTCGGTGCCGGCCCGCAGCAACTCGCCGTGACTGAATGAGTCGGTCCACGCCCGGCCGGTCTGCCGCACGTTCCCTGGCGCCGCGAACGGCGTCTCCCGACTGGCTGCCAGCGGCCGCCACGCTCCGTCAAGGCGGTCCGCCAGATACGCCTTGTAGTAGCGCCGGCCGCCGGATCCCTGCGCCTCGACCACCGTCAGATAGCGATCCTGCCCGCGCAGCCGGTAGGTGTGGCTGGCCTCGAACAGATCGTCCCGCAACACCACCTGCGGCCGCCCCCACCCGTGCGGGAACCGAGCCCGGGTCGTGTCCGCGCGCCACATGCGCCCGTCCAGCGACGTGAAGAACAGGTGAGCCCGGTCGTCGTCGCAGATCACCCAGAAGTCGATCCAGCGCTCAACTCCCTCCGGCCCCGTCTCGAACAGCAGACGCGGCCGGCTCCACGACGCGGGGTCGGTCGGGTCGGCGGTCGTCGAGCAGGCCGGCTGCAGGGCCGGCCGTCGCGCCCGGTCGCTCACCTGATAGATCAGATACCAGCGCCGCTGGGGCGTGAAGTAGAACACCTGGGGGGCACAGAAGTAGCCGTCCGTCAGGGGCAGGATGCGCCGCTCGGCCCGGTCGGCGTTGGCCCAGTCAGCGAACGACAGGTACTCGATCTGGTGGGTTCGCCGGCGGCTGCGGATCGTGCAGAACAGGTGCCAGCGGCCGCCGTGGAAGACGACCGACGGATCCTTGATGGCGTGGCACGGGTCGTCGCGCCCCCGAGCCGGCCCCACGACCGGATCGCCGGTCACCCAGCGGAACGGAGCCGCCGGCACTCCCCGGGTCGGTTGCTCCGCCCCCTGCGGGGCCGGTGAAGCTGCCTGGCCCCGGGCGAAACGGTCGGACCCCAGGGAGGCGAGGAGTGCCGCGGTGCCTTGCAACCAGCCGCGTCGGTTGAGCATGATGGACCTCCGGGAGGAAGGGGTAAGGGCCGCCCTGGGTGTCAGCATACCCGCCGCGGCATCGGCGGACCAACCCGGAGCGCCAGCGCCAGGAGGTGGCCGTGCGTCAAGCCTGGACGGTCGTGGGCAGCGGAAGTTCGCCTGCCGGGGCGGCCGCCTTCTTCCTGGCTCGCAGGAGCCGCATGCACGGGTGCTCGACGCCAAACGTGATGGCCGTTGCGATCAGCAGCGACAGCGCCACCGCGAGCAGGACGCTCACGTTCGGGTTCACCTCCGCGTCGTTCAGGTTCAGGATGAAGGCCATGCCGATGTTCTGGTGCGTCAGGTAGAGCGAGTACGAGATCGTCCCCAGGAAGATCAGCGGCGCCCATGCGATCCATCGTAGCCGGTCGTAGGCGAAGGCGTAGAAGAGGGCGAAGCACACTGTCGCTACCACCACGCCCACCCCGCCGGTGCCGCCCCAGAATACCCACGGCTGCGTCGCCCAGCAGGTCAGGATGAGGACGTGCGTCGCCCACGTATCCTGACGGTTCCGGACCTTGTAGAACAGGATACCGGCCAGGAACAGCTGGGTGTACGGCAGCAGGAAGGTAATCTGGACGGCGCCGGGGAAGCGGACCAGTCCGGCGTTCTCCGCGAGCCGCGCGGCCATGACGACCGCTAGCCAGACCACCGCCACCCACTCGACCCGCCGCAGCAGGCCGCTGATGAACAGCAGACAGATGGCGGTGTAGAACGCCAACTCGACTGCCAGCGTCCAGTAAACGTTATCGACCTGCGGCACCTGGAACCAATCCTGAAGCATGGTCAGGTTGAAGAGCGCGTCCGGCAAGCTGACTTCACTTAACAGCTCGGGCCGAAACAGGCTGACCACGACAAACGTGAGGATGACGGCCGTCCAGTACGCCGGGTACAGCCGCGACGCCCGGGCGCGGACAAACTCGCCGCCGGTGCGTACGCGCTCGATCGTCATGAAGATGACGAATCCGCTGATGAGGAAGAACAGCTGCACGCCGTAGAAGGCGGGCAGGGGAAAGTTGAACGCCAGGTCGTCCATGTAAGGCTGGCGGTGCGGGTCGCTGGTGAAGTGCTCCGCCACGACCCACAGGGCGGCCAGTCCACGGAGGACGTCCAGCTCCAGCAACCGCTTGCTGCTCCGGGCCGCAGGGCCTGCTTCCCGGGGGGCCGGCTCTCTCGCCGGGAGCCGCCAGAGGAGGAAAACAGCCGTCGCCAGCGCGACCAACGACAGGATCTGAAAGGCGGTGAGCACGGGCGGCTCCTGGAGGAGTGAAAGCGGAACGCGGCGTGGAACGGTGCTTGATTCTACCAGCACATGCCTTTCGCGGCGTCGAGACGGACCAGACTCATTCGCTTTTAATCATTCCTGCGCTCCTGTCGCGTTCCGAACGGTCGCCAGCGGAAACTGCAGTGGGCAATCGGGCCGGGGTGTGTATCATTCCGATGAAATTCCTGCGGACGCCGGGACCGGGACGCGACCGGGCGCGGCGCCCCCAACCCCCCGAGGGACCATGCGTGTCGTCTTGCAGCGCGTTCGCGCAGCGCGAGTGCGGGTGGGGGACGAGGTGACAGGCGAGATCGGTCCTGGCCTGCTCGTCTTGCTTGGCGTCGCCCGCACTGACACCCCCGAGCAGGCGCGGTGGCTGGCGGAGAAGGTCGTTTCCCTGCGCGTCTTCGAGGACGCCGAGGGAAAGATGAACCGTGACGTGACCGAGAGCGGCGGGGGCGTGTTGGTGGTCAGTCAGTTCACCCTCTACGGCGACTGCCGCAAGGGCCGGCGGCCGAGTTTCCTTGACGCCGCCCCGCCCGACGTCGCGATCCCGCTGTACGAGGCGTTCGTCGCGGCGGTGCGGGCACTGGGAGTGCCGACCGCCACCGGGCGGTTCCAGGCGCTGATGCAGGTCGAGCTGATCAATGACGGCCCGGTGACGTTGATCGTGGACAGCAAGTAGTCGGGGCCGTCCGAGCCGAAAGCGTCAGCGCGGGACAGGTCTCGTCCCGCATTGACGCTTCGGGCGCGGACGGTTGCCTCCTGAAGGAGCGAGGGATGGCGAAGCAGCTGTTTGCGCGGAAGTCGTTGAAGCTCCTGCTGGAAGAAATGCGGGGCGACCACCGACTGCGCCGGGTTCTGGGGCCGGTGACGCTCACTGCCCTGGGCATCGGCGCCGTTATCGGCGCGGGCATCTTCGTCGCGACCGGACAGGCGGCCAACCAGACGGCCGGGCCGGCGCTGATGGTCTCCTACATGGTAGCGGGCGTGACGTGCATCTTCGCCGCCCTGTGCTATGCCGAGTTCGCGTCGATGGCGCCGGTCGCCGGCAGTGCCTACACCTATGCGTACACCACGCTGGGCGAGCTGGGCGCGTGGATCATCGGCTGGGATCTGGTGCTGGAGTACGCGGTCGGCGCGGCGACCGTCGCGAACGGCTGGTCGAGCTACTTCCGTCGGGTGCTCGGCAAGTTCAACCTCGACTTCCCGGAGGGCTTCCGCAGCGCGGCGCTGGAGTACAACGAGAAGACCGGCGGGTTCGACCGGACCGACTCGTTCATCAACCTGCCGGCCGTCCTGATCGTGTTCATCGTCACCCTCGTGCTCGTCAAGGGGATCAAGGAGAGCGCCGGGTTCAACGCCGTCATGGTCGGCATCAAGGTGGCCGCCGTGCTGTTCGTGATCCTCGTCGGCATGTTCTTCATCGACCCGAGCAACTATGTGCCGTTCGCCCCGTATGGGTGGACCGGGCTCAGCTTCTTCGGCGCCCCGATCCACGGCGAGGCGAACCAGGCCGGCGATCCGCTCGGAATGATCGCCGGAGCGGCCATCATCTTCTTCGCGTACATCGGCTTCGACTCGGTGTCCACCCACGCCGAGGAAGCGATCAAGCCGCAGCGCGACGTGCCGATCGGCATCATCGCGTCGCTGGTCATCTGCACCGTCCTGTACGTCGGTGTCGTCGCGGTTCTGACCGGCATGGTTTCTTACGACCAGATCGACCCCAACGCGGGCGTGTCGAAGGCGTTCGAGCAGGTGGGGCTCGGGTGGGCGGACCTGATCATCTCCGCGGCCGGCGTCGCCGGCATCACGTCCGTGCTGCTGGTGATGATGCTCAGCGCGCCGCGCGTCTTCCTCGCGATGGCCCGGGACGGGCTCGTCCCGCGGGCGTTCTTCTCCGACGTCCACCCGCGGTTCCGCACGCCGTGGAAGAGCACCATCCTGATCGGCCTGTTCGTCGCCATCCTGGCCGGCCTGCTGCCGATCGGCGCGCTGCTGCATCTGACGAACATCGGCACCCTGTTCGCATTCGTCGTCGTCTGCGCCGCTGTGCTGATCATGCGCCGCACCGACCCGGGGGCCGAGCGGCCGTTCCGCTGCCCGTGGGTGCCGCTCGTCCCGCTCCTGGGGATCGCCAGCTGCCTGCTGCTGATGTTCTCGCTGCCGCCGGCGAACTGGTATCGGCTGCTCGGTTGGCTGGGGCTGGGTCTGCTGATCTACTACTTCTACGGCCGTCACCACAGCATCCTCGGCAAGGAGCTGCGCGGCGAGATCGCGACGCACGGCGTCTCTCCGGCCGGCATGATCGACGACCACATCAAGACTGAGGATGGGATCAAGCGGCCCGACGACCGGATCCGGGAGCCGTGACAGGGCAGGGACATGTTCTTCCTCGCCATCGAAACGTCCTGTGACGAGACAGCCGCCGCGGTCTTCACCGAGGAGCCGCGCGTCCTCGCAAACGTGGTGGCGTCCCAGACCGAGTTGCACGCGCGCTTCGGCGGCGTCGTCCCGGAGGTCGCCGCCCGCGCCCACCTGCAGCGCCTGCTGCCGGTCATCGACGAGGCGCTGACGCAGGCCGGCGTCGGCCTCGATCAGGTCGGGGCGGTTGTCGTTCTCAACACGCCCGGACTGGTCGGCGCACTGCTCGTCGGCGTCAGCGCCGCCAAGATGCTGGCGCTGGCCCTCGACGTGCCGCTGATCGCCGCCAACCACATCGAGGCCCACATCTACGCCTGCCGGCTGGCGGCCGGGCACGACATCTTCCCGTGCGTCGGCCTGGTCGTCAGCGGCGGCCACACGGCGCTGTTTCACTGCCGAAGCGCGCTGGAGTTCGAACTGCTCGGCGCCACCATCGACGACGCGGCCGGGGAGGCGTTCGACAAGGTCGCGAGCATCCTCGGCCTCGGGTTTCCCGGCGGCCCGGCGGTCGAGCGCGAGGCGGCCGGCGGCAATCCAGCCGCCCATCGGTTCCCGCGTTCGTTCCTCCACGAGGACCGCCTCGACTTCAGCTTCAGCGGGCTGAAGACGGCGGTGCTGTACGCGGTCCACGGCCAGGGGGTGGCCCGCGGCGCTCCGCCCCCGCCCGGCCCGGCCCGCGCCGACGTGGCCGCCGGCTTCCAGCAGGCGGTGGTGGATGTGCTGAGCGCCAAGGCCCGGCAGGCGCTGCGGCGGACCGGGCTGAAGCGGCTCGCGGTCGGCGGCGGCGTTGCGGCCAACCGCGCGCTCCGGGCCGCACTGGAGCGCGGCGCCGCCGCCGAAGGGGCCGAGCTGTTCATCCCTCCGCTGGTTCTCTGCACCGACAACGCGGCGATGGCGGCGGTCGCCGTCGAGAAGTGGCGTCAGGGCCGCTTCGCCCCACTCGACCTGGACGCCATCCCCGCCTACGCCGGCTCCTGACCTGCGGCACACGCTGCCCCGTTCTTGAGCGAAACCGCCGGCCGGCGTGATTCTCCTGCCAAACCCTGCACGTCACGCCAGCGGCACCCATTCTGCGCAGACTGCGCCGCCCCCTGGGGTCGGAAGCGGAAAAAACAGGGCCGCACGGCCGGCCCGCGGGCCGGGCGTCGGGTAGAGTTCCCGAGGAACCAACCCGGGAGCGTGCGTCCCACCAGGATGGTGGCCGAGCCGTCCGCCCCTGACTTCAACGAGCGGTCTCCCCAATGAAGAAGCGAATCCTCGCCGGCCTCCTGAGCCTCACCGCCCTCGCCTGGAACACCCCGCTGTTGCAGGCGGGGTGGCTGTTCAACAGATGTTGCGGATGTAGCAAGTACTCGAGCACGATCACCGTCCGCCCGTACAACGCCTTCAGCCCTGTCTGTTACGGAAACATGACGATGGTCGGCTGCCCCTTCCCGTTCTTCGGGCCGGGGTTCGGCGGGCCGGGGTTCGGCGGCCCGGGGTTCGGTCCCCCGCCGTCCTGCCTCGCGGCCGGCCCGAGCTGGGGCCACCACGGCGACCCGTGCGATAACGGCGCGTGCATCGGGGATTCGCTCCCGCCCGTGCCGCACGAGGACGGCGCCCCGGCCGCCCCGCCACAGGGCGCCCCGGGCGGCGGCCCGTCCTTCACCCCGCCGAACCCGGCCCCGGTCAATCCGACGTCGCAGATCTGGCCCGGAATGATGGCGGCCCCGTACGGCACGGTGCAGGCCGCCGCCTTCCGTCCGCCGTACCACCCGGCGTACTACGGGTTCCACCAGCCGCACCCGTTCCTCTACCCGCCGATGGAGCAGTACAACCACCACGGGTACGGCCACCCTGGCCACTACGGCCAGCCCGCCCCGTATGGCCACCCCGGCCAGGCGCATCCCGGCATGGGCGGCTACCCGGCGGCGCCGGCCCCTCAGATGCACGCCCCAACCATGCTGCCGCCCGCTGCTGCGCCGAGCTACTGGTACGGCAATCAGCAGTAAAGACCGGCGCGGGAACAGATCCTCTACCCCGGAGCGGGAGCACCCCAGCATGTGCCGGGGTGCTCCCGCTCCGGGGTTGTCGTTGCGCCCCTGAGGGCGCGCCGGACCGTGCAGGTTTGCAAACCCCGCCCCGGCGCGGTATCGTGACACAAATACCCAGCACCCTACCCGGGAGCCTGTTGATGCCTGCCGTGCCGCTGTCGCGAGTCGCCGTCCACCTTCGCCCGGAGGACAACGTCGCCGTCGCCGCACACCGTCTGGAGCCGGGCCAGGAGGTCCAGTACAACGGGACGGACCTGACCGTCGGCGGCCGGATCGGCCTCGGCCACAAGGTCGCCCTGCGCCCCATCCACAAGGGCGAGGCGGTCTGCAAGTACGGCCAGATCATCGGCTTCGCGAGCCGCGATATCGCACCGGGCGAACACGTCCACGTCCACAACGTCGCCGCCGACGCCTTCGAGCGCGACTACGCCTTCTGCCGCGACTGCCCGCCGCCGCCCGCCGCCCCGGCCGCGAAGCGCACCTTCCAGGGCTACGACCGCGGACCGGACCGCCCCGAGCACCTGCGCTACGGGACGCGCAACTACGTCGCCATCATCAGCACTGTCAACTGTTCGGCGAGCACGAGCAAGTACATCTCCGAGCGCTTCCGGGCAACGGACCTGCTGAGCCGGTATCCGAACGTCGATGGAGTGCTGGCGATCACCCACAAGGCCGGCTGCGCGATGCAGTATGACGGCTCGGACCACAACCAACTCGACCGCACCCTCGCCGGCTTCGCGAAGCATCCGAACATCGCCGCCTACATCCTCGTCGGCCTCGGCTGCGAGACCGGCCAGGCGGTCCACCTGATCGAGAACCAGGGCCTCATTCGGCTCGGCGAGCCGGGCAGGAAGCCGCCACTGGTGCTGACCATCCAGGAGTGCGGCGGGATCGGCAAGACAGTCGAGGCGGGTGTACGCGCCATCGCCGAGTTGCTGCCGCGCGTCAACGATGTGCGCCGAACGACGTTACCGGCGGACCGGATCGTCCTCGGCACCAACTGCGGCGGGTCCGATGGCAATAGCGGCGTGACCGCCAACCCGGCGCTCGGTGTCGCGTCGGACCTGCTCGTCGCCCAGGGCGGGACGTCGATCATCGGCGAGACGCCGGAGATTTACGGTGCCGAACATCTTCTGACACGCCGCGCGGTGACGCGCGCCGTCGGCGAGAAACTGGTCGAGCGCATCAAGTGGTGGGAGTGGTACACCGGCATCTTCGGAGCAGAGATCAACAACAACCCGTCTCCTGGCAACAAGGAAGGCGGGCTGACGACGATCTACGAGAAGTCGCTCGGGGCGATCGCCAAGGGTGGCAGCACGGCGCTGGTGGACGTGGTCGGGTACGCCGAGCCGGTGCGGACGAAGGGGTTCGTGGTGATGGACACGCCCGGGTACGACCCGGTGAGCATGACGGGCATCGTCGCGGGCGGGGCGAACGTGTGCGTGTTCACGACCGGCCGCGGGAGCGTGTTCGGCTGCAAGCCGGCGCCGTCGCTCAAGATCGCGACCAACACGCCGCTGTACGAGCACATGCGCGACGACATGGACATCAACGCCGGCGCGATCCTGGACGGCGTGCCGGTCGAGGAGGTCGGCCGGCAGATCTTCGAGGAGATCCTGGCGGTGGCGAGCGGAAAGAAGACGAAGAGCGAGCTAGCCGGTGTGGGCGAGGAGGAGTTCGCGCCGTGGAGCATCGGCCCGACGCTGTAACCCAGGCGCGGCAGCCCTACGGACGAACGGCCACAGCGGTCCTCGCCGGCAACGAGTGCCCGCCGGCCGCAGCGCCGGGTCAATAATCATCCCGTGGGGACGAAGCACTTTACAGATGCCGGCCCGGCATCCCCATCACCCGGATCGTGAATAAGAGGTGCCCATGTCCCAGGTGAAGCAGGTCGTCGATCCGTTCGGCGAGGTGAACGTTTACCCCGACAAGGGCGGCAAGATTCGGGTCACCGCCACCATCCTCATGGAGCCGCGCCGCGAGGGCACCCAGACCGGGATCGCTCTCGACGGGTCCGGGTCGATGGAACCGCTCTACGGGAGCAGCGGCGGCGGCGGGTTCCTGGGCGGCCTGTTCGGCCGCAAGAAGCCGACCGTCAACGAGATCACGCCAGTGGCCCAGAAGCTCTGCGCCTACCTGGCGCGGACCCTCGACGCCGACGGCGGCACCACCGTCATCTACTGGGCGACCGGCCCCGGCGGCAGCCGCATTGAAGAGGTCGGGGATCTCCGTGCCGAGCAGGCCGAGGCGCACGTCTTCGGCCCACCGCGCGATTACGGCACCGGCACCCAACTGCTGCCCGCGGCCCGGTATTTCGTGGAGCGCTTCAAGGATGCGCCGTGGGGGTTCTACGTGTTCATCACCGACGGCGAGTTGCACGACCTCGCCGCCGTCAAGGACTACAGCCGGTGGTTGGCCCGGGAGATCGCCGCCGGGCGGCGCAAGCCGGTCAAGTTCGTCCTGGTCGGGGTCGGCAACAACGTCAACGAGCGGCAGATGGAGGAGCTGGACGACCTCGACACGGGCACGCCCATCGACCTGTGGGACCACAAAATCGCCACTCAGATGCGCGTCCTGCAGCAGATTTTCGCCGAGGTGGTCAGCAAGAACGCGCGCGTGGCGGACCGCGGCAAGGTGCTCGACGCCGAGGATCGCGTGGCGAAGGATTACTCCGATACCGGACTGCCCGCGTTCCTGGACTTCCGGCTACCCGCCAATTCCTCGCACTTCACCCTGGAGGTGGAGGGGCAGCGTATCCGCCAGGATCTGACGGTCTAATCCCCCTCACCCCCCGGCCCCCTCTCTCCTCGTGGGAGAGGGGGGCCAGGGGGGTGCGGGGGCCAACGCCCTTGGAGACACACTCATGGCCCAGCTGAAGAAGGTTGTCGATCCGTTCGGCGAGGTCAATGTCCACCCCGCGCCGGGCGGGAAAATCCGCGTCGTGGCGACCATCCTGATGGAGCCGTACCGGGAGGGCGCTCAGACCGGCATCGCCCTCGACGGCTCGGGCTCGATGGCCAAGCTCTACGGCCAGGAAACCGGCGGAGGCGTCGTCTCCTCCATCTTCAAGCGGCCCCAGGCGCGCAACGAGATCAGCCCGGTGGCGCAGCAGATCTGTGCCCACCTGGCGCGGCGCATCGACGCCGACCGCGGCACCACCGTCATCTACTGGTCCACCGGCGAGAACGGCGGGGAGATCGAGGAGGTCGGCGACTTCAGCGCCGACGAGGCGGAGCGGCACACGTTCGGCCCGCCGCAGGACTTCGGCACCGGAACCCAACTGCTACCTGCGGTGCGCTACTTCGTCGAGCGCTTCGAGGATGCGCCGTGGGGGTTCTACGTGTTCATCACCGACGGCGAGTTGCACGACCTCGACGCGGTCAAGGAGTACAGCGTCCAGCTGGCGCGCGACATCGCCGCCGGCCGACGGCGGCCGGTCAAGTTCGTCCTGATCGGGCTGGGGCCGGACGTCGCGGAGCGGCAGATGGAGGAGCTGGATGACCTCGACACCGGGACCGACGTCGATCTCTGGGACCACAAGCTGGCGAGCGAGATGCGCGTGCTCCAGGAGATCTTCGCCGAGGTGGTCGATAAGAACGCCCGCATCGCCGACCACGGCCGCATCCTGGATCCGCAGGGCCAGGTGATTCGCGACTTCCAGACGACGGGGCTCCCGGCATACCTCGAGTTTGAGGTTCCGGCCGAAATGGCGTACTTCACGCTGGAAGTGAACGGCGCTCGCATCCACCAGGGGCTGTCCGACCAGGCGGCGCCGCCGCTCCCCGCCGAGGCCGCGCAGTTATCCCGCACCACCCCGCCCCCGCTGCCCGCGACGCCCGCGCCGCCGCCCCGCGAACTCGACGACACGGAACAGGCCGTCGGCCTGACCCACGGGCAGCAGAACACGAACGAGCAGTTGCCCGAGGACGACCTGTGGAAGCAGATCGACTTCGGCCCGCCGCCCGACCAGCAGAACGGCGAGACGAACTGACCGGCATCGTCGGACCAGCCCGGAGCGCTTTTCTTTCCCGGACCACGGAGGGAACCATGAAACGATTCCTGTCCACCCTGACAATACTCCTGCTCCCTGCATCGGTCGGGGCGCAGGGGAAAACCGACCGGGCCGACGCGCGCAAGGCGATCCGGGCCGTGCTCGACGCCCAGGTGGCCGCCTGGAACAAGGGCGACCTGGAAGGGTTCATGGCCGGCTACTGGCAGTCGCCCGACCTGACCTTCTTCTCCGGCAAGTCGAGGGAGCGCGGCTGGCAGGCCACCCTGGACCGCTACCGCAAGCGCTACCAGGGCGAGGGGCGGGAGATGGGCAAGCTCGCGTTCGGCGAAATCGACATCGCCTTCCTCGGCCCCGATCACGCCCTTGTACGCGGGCGCTGGCAGCTGGCGCTCCGCAAGGAAGCGCCGGGCGGACTGTTCACTCTCATCGTCCGCCAGACCTCTGCCGGCTGGCGGATCATTCACGACCATACGTCGAACTGACTTCAGGTCCGCCTTGTCGCCCACAACCTCCCTGGTGTAGCATCCGCGGGCCGCGGCGGGCACTCGGTCCGCCGCGCACGGACGATACGCGCCAGGGAGGGTGCATGGCCACCACCGTACCACAGATCCGCGAAGGCAACCGGGGCGAATACCTCGTCGTCCTGGCCGCGCTGGCCGTTGCCCTGATTAGCGCTCGCCCCTACGCCGGCGCCTGGAACGACGGCAGCCGGCTCGCGACCGTCGAAGCCCTCGTGGACCACGGCACGCTGGCGATCGACCGTTCGATCTTCGTCGCCGTCCCCCACCTCGGCGATCCGACCGGCCGCAACCCCTACCCCCCCGACGCCGCGGCCCTCCGCCGCCACGGCACGAAGGACAAACTGCTCATTGACGGCTATTTCTACTCCGACAAGTCGCCGGTGCCCGCGTTGCTCCTCGCCGTCGTCTACCAGATCCTGCAGTGGCTGACCGGACTGACGGCGCAACAGGATCCGGCGACCTTCTGTTACGTCCTGACGGTCGCGTCAGCGGGCGCGGCCTACGTCGCGGGCGTGTGGGCCGTCTACCGCCTGGGGCGTGTGACGGGCCTCCCCGCTCCCACCCGAGTTGCCCTGACGGCCTGTTTCGCCCTGTCCACGGTAGCCCTGGTCTACGTCCGCCACGTCAACAACCACATCCTGCTCCTGGGCGTCGCCGCTCTGCTGATGCTCGGGCTGGCCCGACTCGCCGAGGCGGCGCTGGCTGGGCGCGTGTCGTGGGGCCGACTCGCCAGCCTGGGCACCCTGGCGGGACTGGGGTACGCGATCGACCTCGGCGCCGGGCCGGTCCTGTTCGCGTGTACGGTGGTACTGGTGACATGGCGTTGTCGCAGCCTCAGAGCCGCGGCGCTGTTCGTTCTGGCCGCCGCGCCGTGGCTGGCGCTGCACCACGCGGTCAACTACGCGGTCGGCGGGACGTTTGGACCCGCCAACGCCGTCCCGGAGTATTTCCTGTGGGAGGGCTGTCCGTTCACCCCGCAGAACATGACGGGGGCGTGGAATCACGAGAACCTTGGCGGGTTCGTCGTCTACGCCCTCGCCCTGCTGTTCGGCAAGCACGGGTTCATCGGCCACAACCTGCCGCTGTTTCTGGCCGTGCCGGCGCTCGTGGCGCTGCTCTGGCGGCGCGTCCCGGAGTTACCGGAACTCCTCTTCGTCGGGTTCTGGTGCGGCGGGACGTGGCTGGCATACGCCATCACGTCGCGCAACTACTCCGGCCAGTGCTGTTCGGTGCGCTGGTTCGTGCCGCTGCTGGCGCCGGCGTTCTACGCGCTGGCCGTGTACCTGGCCCGCTGCCCGCGCTGCCGCACCGACCTGCTGCTCCTGGGCGGGTGGGGGGCGGTGCTGACGGCGGTGGCGTGGTGGTACGGTCCGTGGATCCGGCACATGGTCCCTGCCTTTTGGCCGCTGCAAGGCGCGGCCCTGCTCTCCTGGTTGGCGTGGCGGGGTCGGGTCAACCGCGGAGCGGAACCAGGCCAGGGTGTGGCGGCGTCGTCCCCTGACTGCTCCGCCCGGGCAGCGTAGGAAGCCGTCGGCGCGGGCCGGAGATCCGGGCCGCGCTCATCCTGCGGTTGACCGCGCCGCTCCTTCCGGGCTATATTCCCCAGCCGGCACGATGCCGATGTAGGGGAGCGTGGAGGGAGCACGCCGATGGGCTTTTTGCCGTTCGACCTGGACGCCTCGGTCACGGACACCCCGAAGCCGACCGTCGAATGGGAAGAGAGTAACTGCCTGCTCTGCGACGGGCGCCGGTGGTCGATCCTGGTCGAGGCGCCGGACCCGGCGCCAGGCTGCGGCGGATTCTGGTTCGCCGTCGTGCAGTGCCAGGACTGCGGGCTATGCTTCACCAACCCCCGCCCGAGCCCCCGGTCGATCGTCCAGTTCTACCCCGACGAGTACCTCCCGCACCACAACCGGCCGCACCCGGGCCGGTCCTGGTGGCGGTCCCTCTGGCCGCGCCGGCGGGCGTCCCGCGCCCGGCGGACGGTGGCGTGGCACGGAGAGGGTCGGTTGCTCGACTTCGGGTGCGGCGGCGGCGGGTTCCTCGAGCGGATGAGCCGGGCGGGCTGGCAGGTGACCGGCCTGGATCTGTCCGAGGCGGCCGTCGAGCGCGTCCGGTCCGAACTCGGCCTGTCCGCCCTGGCCGGGTCGCTCCCCCATCCCGCCCTGCCCGAGCAGGCGTTCGACGTGATTACCATGTGGCAGGCACTTGAGCACGTCCACCGGCCGCTGGACGTGCTGCGGGCCGCCCACCGCCTCCTCGCCCCGGGCGGGAAGCTGGTCGTCGAGGTGCCGAACATCGACAGTCTGCCGTTCCGGTGGTTCGGACGCGGGTGGTTCGGGCTGGACCTGCCGCGACACCTGACCCATTTCGTCCCGGCAACGCTGACGCGCATGCTGGAGCGGGCCGGGTTTCAGCCGGATCCGGTGACAACGCTCCGTCACAGCAACTGGCTGCGCGCGTCCGCCCGGCTGGCGTGCCGGCTGAAGGGGTCGGGTCTGTGGCGGGGCTGGCTGCGGTCGAAGGTCGGGTCGGGCCTGGCGAGCTGGGTCGCCCACCTGACCGGCCGGTCCGACTGCATTCGGGTGACCGCCGTCAAGGCGCAACCCGGACCCGCAGCCCAGGCGGAGGTCGGCCGGACGGCGGGGGCCGAAGCGCCAGTCAGGTCGTCCCGGGTCCGCCGCCCCCCTGGAGGCCGATTCCGTAGTACGTGAAGCCGCGCGCCACCATCGCCTGCGGCTCGTACAGGTTGCGGCCGTCGAAGACGACGGGGGCGCGCAGCAGGCCGCGCACCACGTCGAAGTTCGGCCGGCGAAACTCCTGCCACTCGGTCACAACCGCCAGCGCGTCCGCCCCCTCCAGCGCTCCGTAAGGCTTGTCGCAGTAGACCAGCCGGTCGCCGTAGACGGCGCGGACGTTGGGGATCGCCTCCGGGTCGTGGACGCGCACCGTCACCCCCTCGGCGAGCAACTCGTCGATCAGCACCAGCGCCGGCGCCTCGCGGATGTCGTCGGTGCGTGGCTTGAACGCCAGCCCCCAGACGGCGAGCGTCTTCCCCTTCAGGTCGGCCCCGTAGTGGGCGCGGATCTTCTGCCCCAGGACGCGCTTCTGGGCCTCGTTCACCTCGTTGACCGCCTGCATGATGCGAGGGAGCAGGCCAGCCTGGCGCGCCATGCAGATCAACGAATGCACATCTTTCGGGAAGCACGATCCCCCGTACCCGGCGCCGGGGAACAGGAACTGGAAGCCGATGCGCTCGTCGTGGCCGATGCCGCGGCGGACGTCGTTGATGTCGGCCCGCATGCGCTCGCACAGGTTGGCCATCTCGTTGATGAAGCTGATCTTGGTCGCGAGCATGGCGTTGGCGACGTACTTGGTCATCTCGGCGCTCTCCGGCGACATGACCAGGAACGGCCGCTCGGTGCGCAGGAACGGGGTGTACAGCTCGCGCAGCGCCTCCCCGACCTCGGGCCGGCGCACGCCGACGACGACCCGGTCCGGCTTCATGAAGTCATCGACCGCGGCCCCCTCCTTGAGGAACTCCGGGTTGCTCGCCACATCAACTGGATGGCGGACCCGCGCCGCCACCCGGTCCGCGACGGCGCGGTTGGTGCCGACCGGGACGGTGCTCTTGATGATGAGGATCTTCGGCCCGTTGAGAACGTCCGCGAACGCATCCGCGACCGCCCACAGGGCCGTCAGGTCGGCGGACCCGTCGGCCGCCTGCGGGGTGCCGACGGCGACGAAGACCAGGTCGGCCCGCTGGACCCCGCCGGCGAGATCCGTGGTGAAGGCCAGGCGCGCCTCGCGGCGGTTCCGCTGCACCAGTTCGAGCAGGCCCGGCTCGTAGATCGGCAGCCGGCCGGCCTCCAGCGTCGCGATCTTGCCGGCGTCCTTGTCGATGCCGATGACCTCGTTGCCGCTCTCCGCCAGGCAGGTGGCGGTGACGAGCCCGACGTACCCCGTCCCGATGACTGCGATCTTCAAGTGACGTGCTCCTTGGCGGCCAGGCGCGTGGTGTGGGCGAGGTTCCGCCGCCTCGCCTACGCCAGCCGCCCGTACTGCTTCTCGTAATACTTCAGGTACTCGCCGCTGCGCACGCCTGCGACCCAGTCGGCGTGATCGACGTACCACTGCACCGTGTCGCGCAGCCCCTGCTCGAACGACACGGACGGCCGCCAGCCCAGCTCGCGCTCGATCTTGGTGCAGTCGATCGCGTACCGGCGGTCGTGGCCGGGGCGGTCCGGGACATACCGGATCAGCGAGCGCGGCTTGCCCATCAGGTCGAGCAGGGTGTGCGTCAGCTCCAGGTTCGTCTTCTCGCACCGGCCGCCAGCGTTGTACACCTCGCCCGACCGGCCCCGGCGGCGCACCACATCGATGGCCGCGCAGTGGTCGCGGACGTGGATCCAGTCGCGAACGTTCTGGCCGTCGCCGTACACCGGCACCGGCTCGTCGCGCAGCAGGTTCGTGATGAACAGCGGGATCAGCTTCTCCGGGAAGTGGTACGGGCCGTAGTTGTTCGAGCAGCGCGTGATGACCGCGTCCAGCCCGAACGTGTGGACGTAGCTGCGCACCAGCAGGTCGGCGGCCGCCTTGCTGGCGGCGTAGGGGCTGTTCGGGGCGAGCGGCGTCTCCTCGGTGAAGTACCCGGTCGGACCCAGGCTCCCGTACACCTCGTCGGTCGATACCTGGTGGTAGCGCGGCACCTTGAACGCGCGCGCGGCGTCGAGGAGGACCTGCGTGCCGACGACGTTCGTGTGGACGAACGGCCCGGAGTCCTGGATGCTGCGGTCCACATGGCTCTCGGCGGCGAAGTTGACGATCGCGCTGACCCCGCCGCCGAGGGCGTCGCGCACCTGCTGGCGGTCGGTGATGTCGCCGCGGATGAACCGATAGCGCGGGTTGTCGGCGAGATCGGCGAGGTTCTGCAGGTTGCCCGCGTAGGTCAGCTGGTCGAAGTTGATGACGTGGGCCTCGGGGTCGGTCTGGAGCAGGTAGCGGATGTAGTTGCTGCCGATGAATCCGCAGCCGCCGGTGACCAGGATCGGGGCAGGCATGCCAGTCCCTTTCGCGAAAAGTGGGCCGGTTGACGCCCCTATCTAAGCGGATCCAGGCGCGGGAGGCAAGGGCGAGCGGGCCGGACGCCGCACCGCCGGCGCTTGAATTCCGGGCCGGCAACCCTATCATGACGCTGTCTCGCGGCCTGAGCACCCGTTCCTGGTCGGCACCTCTCCGCGGCGGCCTCGGGAGTGGACGGAATCATGCAGCCCCGGAAATACCTCTTCCCCCACGTCATCGAGATGAACTACCAGGCGGGCCGGCCGCTCGGGGTGAACGTCTACCTGATCGACGGCGGGGAGGAATTCCTGCTGATCGACATCGGCTACCTCGACACGGTGGACGAGATGGTCGAGTTGATCCGGCGGATGGACTTCAACCTGTCCAGCTGCAAGATGGTGATCGCCACCCACGCCGACGCCGACCACATCCAGGGCATCGCCCGGGCACGCGACCTGCTGAAGACGAAGGTGGCCGGCCACCCGCTGACCGCCGAACCGCTGGAGACCGGCGACGAGGTGATGACCTACGCCACCATCAAGGCGCAGGACTTCGCCATCGAGATGCCGCGCTGCAAGGTGGACGTGCTGCTGAACGAGGGGGACGTGATCGAGGTCGGCGACCAGAAGGTGACCGTCTGGCACACGCCGGGCCACACGGCCGGCCAGCTCAGCTTCAGGATGGGCAACCTGCTGTTCAGCGGCGACAACATCTACAAGGACAGCTGCGTCGGCGTGATCGACGCCCACCACGGCTCGAACATCCCGGAGTTCCTGGCGTCGCTCAAGCGGATCCTGCGCGACGACGCGGAGTACCTGCTGCCGAGCCACGGGCCGGTGTTCCGCCGCGACAACCGCATCATCCAGAAGGCGATCGACCGGCTGACGCAGTACCAGTACATGGCGGACTTCGGGACGTGCGCGGTCGCGTGGCCGCTGCTGGACGAGTGGAAGGCGAGCGTGCTGGCGGGCCGCATGCCGGACTTCAGCAAGGAGAAGCCGCGGTAGATCCGCTTGTTCCTACGAACCGTGCGGCGGCTTCGGCGCGATGGCCAGCACGTCGCGCCAGTAGGTCGGCATGGCCTCCCAGGCCGACTGGTATGTTGCTTCCAGCGGCACCAGCACGTACACCTCCGGGGTCAGAAAGAGCGGCATCTCGGGTAGCGTGTCGCCGACCGCGACAAACTCAATGAAGGCTTCCGCGCCGGGGCCGCCGACATACCCAACACACGTCAACTGCCTGTCCTCCGGGAGTCCGAAGTCCGCGCCGCAATCCTCACCCCAGACGGCGCCGTGAATCCCTTGCGGGTCGCGTGCGCCCGGCGGGAATAGATCAACGAGCAAGAGGTGGATGCCGGCCGCGAGCGCCTCCCGCGCCTTCCGCACGAACGCATTCAGTCCGTTCTGGTTGTTCTTGTTCCCCGGTGAGACGATCTCCACCAGCGCCACCACCTGGTGGTTGCTCACATGTCGAATCGTGACCGCCTTCGCCTTTGCGGCGTAACGGTTCGCGTCTGAGTGCATTCGAAGCCGGACCCGGGGTGGCGTCACCGCCAGGGCGACGCCGCCTTCCGGGAAGTCGGGAGTGGGCGGGGTGCCGTTCCCACCCGGTCGTCGCAGCGTCAGGATGTCCGGCCCGAGACCGCCGACAATCTGCTCGGGCAGGGCGTAGTAGTCGGCCGGCAAGAGTCCACGGTTGAGTGCGCGTGAAATCTCCGTGATCCAGTCGTGGTGAAATGCATGAAATATGCCCGCATCAACACGGGTCCAGTCGTGTATCGGCATGGTAGTTTCTCCACGAACCACGCGACAGCCCAGGGACATTATACTGCCGCCAGCAGGAACACCGTCTCGGCCAGCTCGATCCCCGCACCGAGACAGTCCCCCGTCACCCCACCAAGGCGGCGTTGACAGACCACCGTCAGCACCAGCACCGCCGCGAGCCCCGCCACCGCCCCGAGCGCGACGCCCGGCCAGTCCGCCCCGACCGCCGCGCCGGCCGCCGCGGCGCCGCCCAGCGCCGCGAACAGCCCCAGCTCCCACCGCCGTGACGCCTCGATCAGCGCCTTGCCCGTCCCCTCCGGCCGCGGGTACTTCGACACGGCCGCCATGCACAGCACCAGGCACCGGCTCACGGCCACCGCCCCACCGACCACCCAGGGCGCCTCCCGCGGCCAGCGCAGCACCTCCGTCAGCAGCACGAACTTGCCGAGCAGCAGCAGCACCGCGCCCGCCAGACCGAACGTCCCGATATGGGGATCCTTCATGATCCGCAGCCGGTCCGCGGGCGTGCGGCCGCCGAACAGGCCGTCGCACAGGTCGCAGAACCCGTCCAGGTGCAGCGCCCCCGCCAGCATCACCCACGCGGCCAGGACGAGCACGGCGGTCAGCGACGGCGATTTGCCCCACAGGCCGAGCAGCGCCGTCCAGCCCGCGAGCGCGGCACCGAGCAGAATGCCGACGACGGGATACCAGAAGCGCGACCGCGCCACCGTCGCCGGGTCGGGCAGCGTTCGGAAGCGGATCGGCACGGTGGTGAGGAAGGCGAGCGCGACGAGGCAGCTGCGCATGAGGGGTAAGCGGTCGCTGCTTGCGGCTTCGCGTCGAGCGCCGGAGACGTGACGCGAAGCCGCAAGCGGCAGGGGTGGCGGGGTCAATGGCGCGGGCCGCCGTGCTTCTCGCGGCGGACGAACGCCGGGTGTTCGGGGTCGCCGCCGGCCGCGACGAAAGCCAGCAGGTCGAGGATCTCGTCGCGGTCCAGCGTTACCAGCAGCCCCTGCGGCATCAGCGACAGCTTCGACTCGCGCTTCTCGATCACGTCATCCACGGCAATGTCGCGCGGCGGCAGGTTCGGGTTCGTCACGACCTTGTATGACTTCCCGTCCTGGGCGACGATCACGCCGGTCACCAGCTCGCCCTTGCCCGTCTCGATCACCCACGTCTTGAACTTCTCGTGGATGACCTTTGACGGCTCGATCACGTCGCGCAGCAGGTCGGCCCGCGTGTACTTCCTGTCGGCGAGCTTCTTGACGATTTCGGCCAGGTCCGGGCCGATGATGCCGCCGTCCTTGCCGGCCTTGTGACACTGCACGCACGACGCGGCCGCGAAGAGGGCCTTGCCGCGCTCGAACGACCGGCCGCGGTCCATCCGCTCCAGGTCCGGCGCCACCTCCGCGACCGTCCAGTTGCGCACGAACGGCCGCGACTTGAACTCCGCCACCACCGGGTCGAGTTCGGACGGCGGGATGTCGGCCAGCTTTGGCACGACGTGCATCGTCCCGAACATCACCCGCCAGTGGCCGGGGAACGTGCAGAGGTACGGGTACTCGCCGGGCGTCTTCGGGGCGGTGAACTGCAGGCGGCCGACCTCGCGCGGCTGCAGCAGGCGCGTCGCGTGCAGCACCTTGTCGGTCTTCGGGATGAAGTGGAGGGCGAACGCCTTCGGGTTGGTCGCCATCAGGTCTGCCGCCATGCCAACCTCGGCCAGCGCGCCGGGCACCGTGATGAGGAGGTTGTGCGGCATGATGTCGGTGTTGTCGAACACGAGCACCACCGGCTTGCCGGCCTCGACGTAGATGCGCGTCCGGTCGTATGCCATCTTGTGCGGGACCGCCCGCACGAGCACGACGTTCACGCCCAGGTCGCCGAGCTTCGCCCGGATCGCCTTCGCCTCCTTCGCCGGCAGGAGGGTCGTCAGGTCGTTGCCGAGCTGCAGGGCGTCGATGACCGCCGGCTCGGTGCGCTCCCTGTCGGGGAGCTTCGAGACGTGGGCGAGGATGGTCTTCAGCAGCGGGCGGATCGCGTCGGCCGGCCACTTCGTGCGCGGCAGGCGGCGGATCGCCTTGACGGCGGCGGCGCGCGCGTCGTCCTCACGCACGAACTGCGCCAGTGCCCGGAACGTCTCGGCCTCGTGGCCGTCGATGAAGGTGACGGCATTCATGGCGGCCTGGCGGATCGTCCCGGCCGGATCGCTCCCGAGGTCGAAACGCACGCTCGGCTTCGGGGCCGGGTTGTCCGCCCTCGTCCACACCGGGCGCCGCTGGGCGTCGAGGACGACCACCTTGAACCCTTCGAGCCGCAGCCCGAGCTGGCTCTCGTTGCGGTTCCAGATGACGACCGCCTCGACCGGCACCTCGCCGCCCAGGTCCACCTCCCACCACGGGCTCGTGACGGCCTCCTTCGTGTGCGTCTGGCTGCCGTCGGCGTAGGTGCCGCTCGTGTTGCCGTCGATGGCCCGGCGGGGCGCCCCGCCGTGGGCGAGGCTGTGCTGCCTCGCCTTGCCGCGCGGGGCGACGTTCACCCCGTCGCTGAAAACCTGGACTTCCGCGAGCGTCAACGTCCGCTTCTTGCCGGGTAGCTCGATCCGGACGAACCGACCACGCGGGGCGACGGTCTTCTTCGCCTGGGCGGCGAGCGGGGCCGGCAGGCCGTGCAGCAGCGGGCTCACCTTCGCGTATGCCGACGCCCGCAGCTTCGCGTCCGGGATGATCGGGACCGCCTCGACCACGTCGCGCAGGGCGTCGAGCGATTGCGCCGCCTTCGCCCACGTCCGGTCGAGCGACCCGTCGGCGGTGATGAGGGCGACGTAACCGACCTGGCGGGTCAGCGGCAGCCGCCCGCCGGCCGCCAGCTTCTCCAACCGCGGCCGCAGCGCCTTCAGCTCGTCGGCCTTGCGCTCTGTCAGCAGGTGGGCGAGGTCATGCAGAACGTGCGGCGAGGTGTCCGCGCTGGTGTCGATGCGTTCGATGGCCGCGAACAGCTCGATCAACACGTCGGTCCTGTTGAGTTTCGCCAGCCCTTCCAGCGCCTCGTGCCGGTACTTCGGCAGCACGCCCTCGCGCGACAGCAGGGCCATGTAGACGGGGGCGGTGCGCGTCATCTTGACCAGCTCCGCGGTCCCGACGCTGCCGAGGACGAACGTGGCCGCCGCCGGGGTGGTGATCGCGAACGGCTTGCCGGAGGTGAGGGCCGCCTTCCACTCCGGTTCCAGCGTCGTCATCGTCTCCCGCAGGCCGTAGTCGAGGTAGTAATCGCGCGGATGGCTGAGCGCCTGCAGGGCGATCTCGGCGGCGCGGGCGTCCTTGAAGAAGCTGAGCGCGACGACCGCCTCCAGCCGCACGCGCGGATGCTCGTCGTTCACCTGGACCTGGAGCAGGTCGAGGGCGTCAGGGATCGACTCGCGCCAGTGGCGCAGGGCGCGGGTGGCCGCCGCGCGGGCGTGGTAGTCCTTCGCCCGCAGCAGCTGCCGGAGCGGCTGCGGCTCGATCACGTTGACCGTCTGGTAGACCCACAGCGCTTCGAGCAGGTGGTGCTCGTAATCCTTGTCGCCTGAGTCGAGCTTTGCGATCCAGCCCTTGACCGCCTGCGCGACCTCGTCCTTGTTGCGGTCGCGCAGCTCGCGGCGGACCCGGTAGCGCGTCCGGTCCTCGTAGGACTTCAGGGCGTCGAGCAGCTTCGGCAGCGGCGCGCCGGCGATGGGAGTCGGGGTGACGAGCGGGCGGCCCTTTGCGGTGATGCGCCAGATGCGGCCGTGGTAGTGGTCGCGGCCCGGGTCGCGGATCGAGTGCTGCATGTGGCCGACCAGCGGATTGAACCAGTCCACGACGTAGAGAGCGCCGTCCGGGCCGAACATGATGCCGACCGGGCGGAAGTTCGGGTCGGTCGAGAACAGCAGCGGTTCGACCTCCTTCGACGTGAAGCCCGAACCCTCCTCAATGACCCTGTGCTGCTTGATGCCCTGGAAGCCGATGTTGTTCGGCACCAGGAAGTTGCCCTGCGCTGCCGGCGGGAAGTGGCGGCTGCTGACGATCTCGGCGGTGCAGGTCGGGCGCACGACGCTGGTGAAAACCTTCATGCCGGGGTGCTGGCGCGGGTACTCGACGTGCCCGGTCAGCGGCAGGCCGAAGTAGTTGGCGCCGCCCGACGCATCGGCGATGAGGTTCTGGCCCCAGCGGTCGTAGACGTGCCCCCACGGATTCGCGAAGTTATAGGAGACGAAAACTTCGAGTTTCTGGCGGCGCGGCAGGTAGCGGTAGATGCCCGCCTCGGCCTGGCGCACCGGGCCGTGCGGCGTCTCGACGCCGGTGCGGTGGAAGATGCCCTCGTGGAAGTGCAGCCCGCCGTCGGGCGCCCAGACGAAGGTGTGAATCGCGTGGTGGCTGTCGCCGGAACCGAACCCGTACAGGACGGTCCGGCGCTCGTCGGCAAACCCGTCACCGTCGGTGTCCCGGAGGAACATCAGGTGAGGCTGGGCGCCGACGTAGACCCCGCCGTCGCCGAACTCGAATCCGGTCGGGAGATAGAGCTTGTCGGCGAAGACAGAGTGTTTATCCGCCTTGCCGTCGCCGTTGGTGTCTTCGAGAATGAGGAGCTGGTCGTTCGGCGGGTGGCCGGGGAGGTAGTGCGGGTAGGACGGCATGGTGCTGACCCACAGCCGGCCCTTGCTGTCGAACTGCATCGCCAGCGGATTGTGCAGCGGGAAGTCCTTCTCGGACGCGAACAGGTTGATCTCGTACCCCGGCGCGACCTTGAAGCGCTGGCGTGCTTCCTCGGGGTCGTTGGCGGTCGGGAACAGCTTGCCGTTGATGTGGCCCTGCGTCTGCCTGTACATCTCCTTGACCATCGCCGTGTTCGGCTCCGGCTTGCGGGCGGTCTGCACCGGCGGCTGCTTCTCGGTGGCGGCCTCAACGAGTTCGACCGACTTGACGGCAGGCACCTTGTTGAGGCTCCGGATGCGGGCGTCGCCCTCGCGCACCAGCTTGTCGAGTTGCTGCATCTCGCCGGGGAAGTTGACCACGCCAAACGGTCGGGCGCGGCGGCCGTAGATGTACTCGCCGTTGACGGCGCGCCACTGGTAGAAGAATTCGCGGTTGCGATCAACGATGGCAGCACGCCGTTTCTCCGCAGCGTCGTGCAGCGGCGATTTCGAGACAATGAACCCGCCCGCCCACTCCCGGTTGGTCGCAGTGAGGCAATCGACCCCGTTGATCTTCAAAGTGTACCGCCCCGGCGCCAGATCCTTGAGCACCGCGCGCGGCAGGTGGCCGTCGAGCCCGATATGAACCGACGCTGGCGGCGGCGGCACAAGCAGGTAGCGCTCCAGTTCCTTCGCCTGCGCACCGAAATCGACCATCTTGCCGCCCTTCGCATCACCCTTGAGGGACCACGCCGGCACCGTCGCCCCGAGCTGGGCAGCGATCTCGTGAGCGACCGCCCAGTAGCCGTATCCGGTCAGGTGAATGCCGTTGAACGTCAGCCTGTCCGCGTGCTTCCCGTTCATCAGGGCGAGCGTTGGCGTGTAGAGGTCGATGAAGGGGATCTTGTTCGCCTCCGCCACCTTGCGCATCGTCTTCGTGTAGGCGCGCAGGTTCATGTTGTGCGGTGTCGAGTCGGGCAGTTCCCCGCCCAGGCGTTCGTGCGCGATGGGCGAGACGAGGATCAGGCGCGGCGGCGTCTTGCCGTTGTACTTGCGCGAGGCGAAGGATCGGAGCTGATCGTCCAGCGCCTTCGCGAAGTCCTTGAGGGCCGCCGCGCCCTTGAACGCCTCGTTCAGGCCGAAGCAGACGAGGATCACGTCCGCCTTCTGCTCCGAGAGGAGGGTGTGGGTGTCGGCGAAGTTGAGCGGGCGCGGCTGCAGCCACACCTCGTCGGCGGCGTAGCCGAGGTTGCGGAACGTCAGCCCCAGGTCGGGGTAGCGAGCCTGCAGCAACGCCTCGATGTAGCCGAACTCGCGTGCCCGCTCGGCGAAGGTGTTGCCGAGCAGGATGACGCGGTCGCCCTTCTGAAAGGTGAACTGGGCGGGCGCCTGCTGTGCCGCGGCCGGTGCGGCGAACAGCAAGCCGGCGGCCAGGGCGAGCACGAATGTCGTGCAGCGAGGGAGAGAGTGGTGCATGCGCTGTACTCGGAGCGGGCGGTCAGGGAAGGTCCGAAGTACAGGGCATTATAGAGAATCGCTTTTTACCGCAACATCGTCGCCGTTTCCAGTCCCGTGCTATCGCCCCAGCAGGCGAATGCGGCCGGCCGCCAGCGCCTCCACGTCCCAGCGGCCGTGGCGCTCGCGCACCAGCCGCGCGATCGCCTCGGCGCCCGCCCGACTGGTGACCGCCGACGAGTGGCCGCCGTTGAACAGGTACGCGGGAATGCCCTGGGACTGCAGATCCTCCGTCCACTGAGACGAGGTCGCTACCACGCCGTCGCCGTTCGCCTCCCGGTTGAGCCACGGAATCGGCAGGCCCAGGCGGCAGACGAGGCAGACAAAATCGACGTGGCCGGGGATCCGCTTGTCCGCCCGGTCCCGCAACACCTGGGTCCGGTTGCGCCTGGTGAGCGAGGCCAGGAAGTCCTCCTGTGCCTGGCGTGCGACGAACCGCGCCCGCGCCAGTCCCGACCCGGCATTGGGCGAACCGACCTGGATCGCGCGCGTCACGCCGACGTCCGGATAATCTTCGACAAACTGCCGCACCACCAGGCCGCCGGCGCTGTGGCCGACCAGCACCACCTCCCGATACCCCAGCTTCCGTAATTGCCGCACACTGTTGCGCAACCCAGGGGAGCGAACGACCCGGCCGAGCGGCACTTCCTGGCTGTAGCAGAAGGAAAAGAGGTCGTTCTCTTTCTGGAGGGTCTGCACCAGGGTGCTGTCTGGCAGCTGCCAGTCGGCCCACTCCGCGACGGTGGCGCTGTGGCCGCTAAAGGGGTGGAGGTGCAGGCCGTGGACCAGCACAACTGCGCGCTCCCGGCCCGGCGACCGCTCGAAGGCCGCCCACTCGCGGTGGACGGGGGCAACCTGGGCGAAGCGCGTCTCCGGCGAGGCGGGGGGCGTCAGGAAGGCGGCGTAAATCAATGCGAGCGAGATATTCATGACACCTGCGCGTGGAAGCGGGAAGGATCTGCCCGACGGCTCGATCCGGGTGGTTTCGGTGTCCTGGTGGGCACCGTGCGGGGGCAGATATAACGTCGGCCGGCAGACTTCGCAACGGTCACTCTCCCGCGCCCGGCCGACGGTTTTACTTGACGGGGGTACAGGTCAGACCGGCCGTAGCGGTCATGTCCCGGCGATCGTCTTGCCCAGCACCTCGGCCAGGCGGCGGATCTGGGTCAGTACCTCGGCATACCGATTCGGCAGCAGCGCCTGCGGGCCGTCCGAGAGCGCCTTCTCGGGGCAGGAGTGGACCTCGATGTGTACGCCGTCGGCGCCGGCGGCGACCGCGGCGTAGGCCATCGCCGGGATCAGGTCGGGGCGCCCCGTCGCGTGGCTCGGATCGACGATGATCGGCAGGTGGCTCTGGCCCTTGACGTTCGGCACGGCGCTCAGGTCGAGCATGTTCCGCGTCGAGTCCTCGAACGACCGCACCCCGCGTTCGCACAGCACCACGTCGGGGTTGCCCTCGGCGAGGATGTACTCGGCCGACATGAGCATATCCTTGACGGTCGCGCTCATGCCGCGCTTGAGCAGGACCGGCTTGCGCGCCTGGCCAACCTCCTTGAGCAGGTCGAAATTCTGCATGTTGCGGGCGCCGATCTGGAACATGTCGGCGTAGCGCTCGACGAGCGGCACCTGCCGCGGATCCATCACTTCCGTCACCACCGGCAGCTGGTGTTTCGCCCCGGTGTCACGCAGGATCTTGAGCCCTTCCTCGCCGAGTCCCTGGAAGCTGTACGGGCTGGTACGCGGCTTGAACGCCCCGCCGCGCAGCAGGTTCGCGCCGGCCGCCTTGACGCGCCCGGCAATCTCGTCGAGTACCTCGGCGCTCTCGACCGCGCATGGGCCGGCGATCATCACGAGCGACCCGCCGCCGATACGCACCCGGCCGACGGTCACGACCGAGTCCTGCGGGTGCATCTCCCGGCCGGCGAGCTTGAATGGCTTGAGGATCGGCAGCACCTGCTCGACGCCTTCGATGGCTTGCAGGGGCTCGGTTCGGAGCTTGTTCTCGTCGCCGATCACGCCGATGATGGTGCGGTGCTCGCCGCGGCTCAGGTGGGGCTTGAGGCCCAACTCCTGGATGCGCCCGAGGATGTGGTCGATCTGTTCCGGCGTGGAGTGCGGCTTGAGAACGATGATCATGGCAGGGAGGGGGTCAGGGGTGGATCATCCGAGCCCGAGGCGTAAGCGAGGGTTTAACTTTGGCCTTCGCTTACGCCTCGGGCTCGGACGCTACTCACTCACGGTGGCGATCGGGAAGGAGCCGAGGATCGAGATCTGCTCGCAGTGCTCGGCGGCGGCCGCGAGGGTTTTCTTGACCTTCGGATCCTCGACGTGGCCCTCGAAGTCCACGAAGAACAGATACTCGGGCTTGCCCTGACGTGCCGGGAACGACTCGATCCAGGTCAGGTTGAGCTTGTTCTGCTTGAACAACTCCAGCACCTCGACCAGGGAACCCGGGCTGTGTGACACGCGGAACATGACAGCCGTCTTGTCGTGGCCGGTTTTGCCCGCTTCCTGGTGGCCGATGACGGCGAAGCGCGTCTCGTTGTTCGGATAATCCTCGATGTCCGGAAACAGGATGCGCAGGCCGTACTTGACGGCCGCCTGGCGACTGGCGACCGCGGCCGCGCCCGGCTCGCGCTGGGCCAGTTCGGCGGCGACCGCCGTGCTGGCGACCTCGTGCAGGGAGGCGTGCGGAACGTTCTTCGACAGCCAGTTGCGGCACTGCGACAGCGCCTGCGGCCGCGAATAGACCCGGCGGATCTCCTGCTGCTCGCAGTTGGCCAGGAGGTTGTGGTGAATACGCAGCCGAACTTCCGCACAAACCTTCAGTTGCGGCAGCCGGGTGAACATGTCGAGGGTGTCGGCAATGCGGCCGTCGGTCGAGTTCTCCAGCGGAACGACACCGAAATCGGCGTGCCCGCGGTTCACCTCCTCGAAGACGGCGGCGATGCTCGCGACCTTCATGAACTCGACCGCCTGGCCGAACCGCTCCAGCGCCGCCAGGTGGCTGAAACTGTAGTCCGGACCCAGGAAGGACACCTTGAGGATCTTCTGCAGCGCCCGGGCTCCGCTCATGATCTCCCGATAAACGGCGCGGATCGTCGCCGCGTCCAGCGGACCCTTGTTGCTGTCCAGGACGTTCTTGTACACTTCCTCTTCCCGGGCCGGCTGGAAGATCTCCCCGCCCTGGTCGTTCTTGACCTTGCCGATCTCTGCCGCCAGGACCGCCCTTTTGTTCACCAACTCGAGGATCTGAAGATCCAGCTTGTCGATGGTGTTTCGAAGGGTCTTCAGCGCGGCGATGGACTTGGCCGAGAGCGGGGCGACGTCGGGTTCGGGTTTGCGGGCCATATGGGGTCTCGTTTGGGATGATCATGCGCTTCTCGGGTAATTTATTCGTCTCCCAAACGGGTGTCAACTAACAAGATAGCAGGATGCTTCTCGCCCCCCGACGGCCCGTCGTTTCGATACCGGGTGAAGCTGCTCATCTAGACATTCGATCAGGTAATCGAGGTGTGGTTTCGCTATCCCGTCGGCCTGTCCCGTCACCCTGTCATCCCGATGGCGGGCGCGGCTGCCATTTTGACGGGTGGCAGCCTCTTGCGCACACTTCTTCCTGAGAGCGCTGAATCCCTTGGGGTGGTGTAACTCTCTAATCGTGGCGAGGATTGGGCCGACAACGCTCTCTCTGTTCCTGGCGGCATGACAGTTGCTCCAGGAGAAGAGGGGGCATGTTGAGCGCCAGCCGAGCGTACCTGCACATAAAACATGAACTTCTGTCTCAGGCCGTGGACCGTGGGTCGTGGACGGGGAAGAAGGAAGGTCTTCTCTGTCCATTGTCCGCTGTCCACTCCCGAAGACCGCTGAAAGGAGAACAGAGCATGGCGGAGGGTGAAAAAATCATCGGCATCGACCTGGGTACGACGAACTCGGTGGTTGCCGTGATGGAAGGGGGCGAGGTCAAGGTTATCCCCAACCAGGAGGGGCACCGCCTGACCCCCAGTGTCGTTGCGTTTACCGACAAGAACGAACGCCTGGTGGGCGAGCTGGCCCGCCGGCAGGCGGCCCTGAACCCGCGGCGCACCATCTACTCGATCAAGCGTTTCATGGGCCGTCGGCACAACGAGGTCCAGGGCGAGGAGAAGCTCGTCCCCTACAAGGTGGTGGGCGGGGCCAACGAGCTGGTCAAGGTCGAGGTGGACGGCAAGCAGTTCACCCCGCCGGAGATCTCGGCGCTGGTGCTGCGCAAGCTCAAGGAGGCGGCCGAGGCATACCTGGGCCACACCGTCCGCAAGGCGGTCATCACCGTGCCGGCGTACTTCAACGACAGCCAGCGTCAGGCGACCATCGACGCCGCCCGAATCGCCGGCTTCGACACCGAATGGGAAATCGAGGATCCCGCCACCGGGAAGAAGACACGCCAACGTATGCGCATCATCAACGAGCCGACGGCGGCCTCGCTGGCGTATGGGCTGGACAAGAAGAAAAACGAGAAGATCGCCGTCTTCGACCTGGGCGGCGGCACGTTCGACATCTCGATCCTCGACGTCGGCGACGGCGTCTTCGAGGTGAAGGCGACGAACGGCGACACCCACCTGGGCGGCGACGACTTCGACCAGGTGGTCATCGATCACGTCGCCGAGGACTTCAAGCGCAAGGAGCTGATCGACCTGCGCAAGGACGAGAAGGCGCTGCAGCGGCTCAAGGATGCATCCGAGCAGGCCAAGAAGGAGCTGTCCCAGGCGACGAGCACGCGCATCAACCTGCCGTTCATCACGGCCGATCAGACCGGGCCGAAGCATCTGGAGATCGAGCTGACGCGCTCCAAACTGGAGCAACTGACGCACGAGCTGGTCGAGCGCTGCCGCGGGCCGGTCCTGCAGGCGCTCAGGGATGCCGGCTACAGTCCGCGCGACATCGACGAGGTCGTCCTCGTCGGCGGCATGACGCGCATGCCCAAGGTGCAGCAGCTGGTCAAGGACATCTTCGGCAAGGAGCCGCACAAGGGCGTCAACCCGGACGAGGTGGTCGCGGTCGGGGCCGCCATCCAGGGAGCGCAGCTGCTGCTCGGCAGCAAATCCGACGTGCTGCTGCTCGACGTCACCCCGCTATCGCTGGGCATCGAGACCCTCGGCGGTGTGATGACGAAGCTGATCGAGCGCAACACGACCATCCCGGCGACGAAGAAGGAGAAGTTCTCGACGGCGGAGGACAACCAGCCGGCGGTGACGGTGAAGGTGTTCCAGGGCGAGCGGCCGATGGCAAGCGACAACCGTCTGCTCGGCGAGTTCGACCTGAAGGGCATCGAGCCGGCCCCGCGCGGGATGCCGCAGATTGAGGTGACGTTCGACATCGACGCCAACGGCATCCTGAAGGTGGCGGCGAAGGATCTCAAGACGGGCAAGGAAGCGACGATTGAGATCAAGTCGTCGAGCGGTCTGAGCAAGGACGACGTCGAGAAGATGCGGCGCGACGCGGAGGCCCACGCCGACGAGGACAGGCAACGGCGTGAGATGGCCGACGCCCGCAACGAGGCCGACTCGGTGGTCTGGCAGATCGAGAAGCTGCTCAAGGACAACGCCGACAAGATCCCCGAGCGCGACCAGGCGCCGATCAAATCTCAGATCGAGCGCGTCAAGCAGGCAATGCAGGGCAAGGATCTGCAGGCGCTGCGGCAGGCGCTGAGCGACCTGCAGGCGGCCGCCCAGGCGATGGCGCAGCACATGCACCACCAGCCGCCCGGCGACGGCGCCGAGCGCGCGACCGACGGCGGCCGCGGCAAGGACGACGTGATCGACGCCGAGTTCGAGGTCAAGAAGTAAGCCGCACTGGTCAGTGATCGGTAAAACGCGAACGCCTCCGAGCCACAGCTCGGGGGCGTTCGCGTTAACCGAGAGCCGTCGAGGGGCCGTCAAGTGCGGACCATAGTAATTCTGGACAGACAGTGAGTGTGTAACGTCCCGAGCCGTGGCGGAAGTGGCCGACGGAGGCACCTCGACATCACTGCGGCTGCTTCCCCTCGACCTCAACCCTGCGTAGCTACCTCATCGCATCCCTCCGAGCCCGCAGCGTAAGCGCGGGACGAGACAACATCCCGCGCTTACGCTGCGGGCTCGGAGGGCGGCCCACTCTTCAAGGCATCCCTATGATCGACCACCCCGGCGCCCTGATCCTCACCATCAACAGCGGCTCCTCCAGCATCAAGACAGCCCTCTACCGCACAGGTTCCGGCGAGGACATGCTGTTCCGCGGCCAGCTCGACCGCATCGGCGCCGGCGTCGGTCGGTTCGAGATGAAGGACGCCGCGGGCAGCGTGATGGAGGCGAACGAGCGCGAGCTGCGCGACCACGGCGCCGCCCTTGAGGTGCTGTTCGAGTGGCTGCGCGGGCGGCCCGACGCGGGGAAGATCGACGCGGTCGGGCACCGCGTCGTCCACGGCGGATCGCGGTATCGGGCGCCCGAGCGCGTCGCGCCGGAGATGCTGGCCGAGCTGCGCCGGCTGGCGCCGTTCGACCCGATGCACCTTCCCGGGGAGATCCTGGCGATCGAGGTGGTGGCTCAGCGGTTCCCCGACCTGCCGCAGGTCGCGTGCTTCGACACCGCGTTCCACCGCACGCTCCCGGACGTGGCGCGCATCTTCGCCTTGCCGCGGCGGCTGGCCGACGAGGGGCTGCACCGCTACGGCTTTCACGGTCTGTCCTACGAGTTCATCATGGAGGATCTGGCCCGCCTCGACGGGGCGGCGGCGCAGGGACGGGTGATCGTCGCTCACCTGGGCAACGGCGCCAGCATGGCGGCCGTGCGCGACGGCCGCTGCCTCGACACGACGATGGGGTTCACGCCGACGGGCGGCCTGGTGATGGGGACGCGCAGTGGCGACCTCGATCCGGGGCTTCTCCTGTACCTGCTGACGGAGCGGCGGCAGACGCCCGAGCAGCTGAACCGGCTCGTCAACCACGACGGCGGGCTGCTCGGGCTGTCGGGAGTGAGCGCGGATATGCGCGAGCTGCTCGCCCAGGCGCCCACGAACCCGGCAGCGCGCCTCGCGGTGGATGTCTTCTGCTACCAGGCGCGGAAGTTCGTCGGGGCGCTGGCGGCGGCGCTGGGCGGGCTGGACACGTTCGTCTTTACCGCCGGCATCGGCGAGCACGCGGCCCCGGTGCGCGAAATGATCTGCGCCGGCCTCGACTGGCTCGGCGTGCATCTGGATCCGCGGCGCAACGCGGGGAATGAGCCGATCCTTTCCGCGGCCGACAGTCGGGTGGCCGTTCGCATGATGCGGACGAACGAGGAGCAGATGATCGTCCGGCACACGCGGCGCGTGCTGGGGCGTTACTGAGTCCCGCAGAGGCCATGTCACGGCGAGCGGCGGGGCGTCAGCCCGCCGGCAGTAACGGGGCGGTTTCGGCCCCGACCGCCGATCTTCCGTGAGGGCGAATCCAAGGACAGGGCGCGAAGGCGTTCCCTGGCATACCAGTTGCAAGTAAAATGAGAGACCAGGTTCAGCTGTTGAAACCATGACCCTCTGAAGGAGACACAGCGATGGCGATTCCGCATGCACAGCCGGGTGAAATCGTGAGCGTTCGGCCTCTCGGCGCGGCGCTGGCGTCGGCCCAGACGAAGACGCTGGTGAGGGCCGAGGAGGTGGAGGTTCTGCGGCTGATCGTTCCGGCCGGCAAGGAGATCCACGAGCACAGAGCCAAGGGCGAGATCATCGTGCAGTGTCTGGAGGGGCAGATCGCCTTCACCGCGTTCGGAAAAACTCAGACCCTTCAGGCCGGGGAATTGCTCTACCTCCCCACCGGGGAGGCGCACACCGTCAAGGGAATTGAGGATGCCTCGGTGCTGTTGACGATTCTCCTGCCGAGGGAGTGAGCGAGGCGTGCCTGTCCGAGCCCGAGGCGTCCGCGCGCGCGGACGCCTCGGGCTCGGACAGGCGTTTGGTCCGCGCGCTCTCACCAGCTACCCGTACCGGGTGGAAACATTCTCGGCTCCCCCTCGGTGCCGCTGGAGCAGAGCATTGATGCGGGCGATAATCTCTTCCGGCGCCTTGCCCTCACTCGCGGCGAGGGTTCCCAACGTGAGTTCCCGGGGGACCGAGCGCACCCGGCCGACGTAACCGAGCCCCCAGGCAAAGAGCTGGTCTTCCAGCCAGGGGTATTCACCCAGCAGCACGGCCACCGAGGTTGTGGACACGACCTGACCTGTCCGTAACAACGGGTCGGGTGGCGGCCACAAGGTGCGCAGCGCGTTGGCGGCGAACAGGGTGAGCGCCGCCAATTCGAGCGCCGCGGAGAAGGGCATGAGGGCAAAGGCGACCGCGCTCAGCGGTGTTGCGAACTCCGTGAGCACCCGCAGCAGGTTGCCGACGGCAATGAGTACAAAGGTCGGCAGGACCAGCCGCGGCCAGGGCAAGAGCGTGTGGCCCAGGATGGGCAAGAGTCGCTGGCCGACGCCCAGGATGAGCGTCGTCATGAAACCGACCGTGAGGGCATGGCGGACAGCCCCCAGGTAGGCATGCGGCGGCGTGAGGCCGCGAGCGGTCCAGTACAGGTCGGCCGTCAAGAGCAAGGCGAGTCCGGCCAGCAGCCAGCAGAAGGCGAGCTGGACGTAGTGATCGAGCATGCGCTGGCCCACTTCCGGCCGTGCGGAGGTTCGCCGCACCCGCACGAAGCCGCGCATCGCCAGCGCGTAGCTGAACGCTCCCGCAGCCAGCGCCGCCACCCCGAGCGGTCCGACCCAGACGAACTGGCCGGTGTGGCCCAGTGCCAGGAGGACGACGCCCGCGTTGTGCAGCCAGAAGGTCGCTTCGACGAACCCGCCGCGCGGGGCCGCGCTACCCACGATGCCCGACAGCAGCTTCTGACCGAAGCCGTAGATGGCGTTCAGGGAGAAGCCGAAGATGGCCAGGTCCATGAGCAACTGTCGCGCTGGCTCGTCATACATACCAGGCCCTTCGGCCGCCGCCCGGCTGCGCAGCACCAGCGTCGCAGCGGCCCAGAGGACCATCCATCCACCCGCGGCCGAGATCAGCCGCGCCCAGGGGAAACGCAGCTTGCCGGCGGCCTGGCGAAGCAGGAAACCCAGGAAGAGGGCTGCCGCAAGCACCAGCGCGGCACCGCTGAGAGGACCAAGCCAGCTCGCCTCCCGCGCCATCAGGGACCAGACGAAGCCGCCGACCACGCCGGTGAGGAAGGCGGCCAGCAGGAGCCGGCGGAAGGCGCGGCCCGGCCGTGGCCCCGAGGTGGCCATTGGCAGGTAGCGCAGCGCGATGCCGACGACGAACAGCCCGATGAAGCCCCACAGCTGGGCGGCTCCGTGCGCCACAACATGGCTGTTGAGGACGGCGTCAAAGCGGCCGTGCCAGCCGATCTCGAACAGCAGGAGTGCCCCCCAGCCGGCGCCCAGGGAAAGCGTGACGGTCAGTGCCGAGGCAATAAATGGGCGGTGGACAGGTTCAGCCCCGGCGCTGCCCCGGTCCACCCCTACCCCGGCGGCCTGAGCCAGTTCGGCGAGGAGAGCCTCCAGGTCGATGCCCTGCCGTCGTGCGAAATGGTCGAGCGGCTCGAGGTGTCCGAATTTGGTGGGCCGATCCTCCGGCTCGCCGTGACGGCGGAGTACCTCGCGACAGACCGGGTAATCCAGGGCAATTTGCCGAAGGGTCATGTCCGGACGAATGGGCGGACGGGTCGCCGCGTTGTTCGGCCCGGCAGCAGCAGCCCTGGAGATGCCGGGTGCGAGATCCCTGGGATCATTCCTTGCCTCATGGCTCATCGTTCTCCCCCGCCCTGTTGGTCCCGCCGCGTCGATCCTGACCGGAGTCGCTGTTCTGACCTGTGCCGGCGGCCTTGCCTGGCTGGCCGCCCGTGCTTTCTCTCCAGCCTCTTCAACGGCGACCGCCTCCCCATAATACGAAATCGCCTTGAACTGGCTTCGTGCCGCTGGCGGCACGAAGCCAGTTCAAGGCGATTCGCTATCGGTAACCCGATCGAGCGCTTCTGAAGGTGCTGCTGCGAGCGATGCTTCGGGCGCGAACGGCCCCGGGATCGTCAGCGCGCGTGGGCCGCCCACGGCCGACCCTCGCAGACCTTTGACCAGACGGCGGTGCCGGCGCGGTCGAGTTCGGCGACCGTGCGCGTCGTCATGCTGACCGCCAGCGTGTTCCCGTTGGGCAGCCGGGTGGCCCGGAACACGCCCTGATAGCGGCAGCTCCAGTGGATCTTGCCGGCCGCGTCGATCTCGCGCACCTCCCCGGGGTTCATCAGGGCGACGAGGTAGTTCCCGTTCGGAAGGACGTCCACCCCGCACCAGTTCCCCTGCGACCCAAGCGCGACTGTGCGGACGATTCGCCGCGCCGCCATGTCGAAATCGACCAGCATCCCCTGGGAGGTGACCGCGACGACGTGCCCGTTGCGCAGCTTGCGGGCGCCGAAGACGAAGAAGTTCGGTGACAGGTTGTGGGTGTAAACGACCTTCCGGCCGGCGTCCAGCTCGACGAGCGTGTTGTAGGTGGCGATGAACGTGTTGCCGCCCGGCAGGCGCTGAACGGTGACCGGGTTGGCGATCGTGTGCTGCCAGATCACGTTGCCGGTCGCCAGGTCGCGCTCGCTGACGCGCGACACGTTGTTCTCGGCGATCAGGATGCGCCCGCCCGGGAGAACCTGCGCGTCCATCGCTCCGAACAGGCTCTTGATCGCCCAGCGCGGGTTGCCGTCCCGCCCACACTCCCACACCTTGCCCTGGCGGTTGCCGACGGTGGAATCGTACTCGACGATCAGCGTCAACCCCAGGCGCTGATCGTCTCCCACGGCGCGAGCCAGGTTGATGCGCGACTCGTTGTCGCGCCACCAATCCGCCCAGGCGGCGACCGCCTTCCGGCGCCCCTCCGCGTCCGCCGTCGCCGGCAGGTCGGGACCCCGGTCACCGGCGACCCGGTAGAGCAACTCCTCGACGCGCCACCGCCATGCGTCGGGCGCCTTGCCGAACAGGTCGATCAGGGCCGGGACAGCGGCCTTCTCGCGGGCGGCAAGCAGCCCCTGGGCGGCGCGAAGGCGCACACGCGGCAGCGGATCGCGGAGCAAGCCCTGCACCGCCTGGCAGTCCTCGCCAGTGCCGGCGCGACCCAGGACATATGCGGCGGCCGCACGCCGCGCCGGCAGGGCGTCGTGGAGCGCGCTGCGGAAGACCGGATCGACCCGGCTGTCGCGCACGCTCAGGACGGTCAGGGCGCCGATCACCTCGTCCTCGACCGATTCGTTGTCGGCGAACGGGACGTAGGTGAGCAGAACCTGGACCGCATCGGCCGGCTTCACGGCGGCGGCCCTCTTCTCCTCGCCGGCCGCGCAGGCGAGGAGACGGGCGGCGGCAATCGGCACGCCCGGGCCGGGACCCTGCTTGATCCGGTCGATGCACCGGGACGCCCGCAGCGCGATCTCGGGGAACTCGCTTTCGGTAGCGGCCAGCAGGAACGGGATCGCGGGTGGGCCTTTCTCGACCAGCTTCCGCGTGGCCTGCTCGCGCGCCGGCCAGGCGCGGTTGCCGAGCTGACGTATCAGCTGGTTCAACTCCTGCTGCGCCCGCTCGTCGAGGGAACGCTTGCGGAAGAACTCCAGCAGGCCCGGACCGTCGGTGCTGACCCCGGCAGCGCGCAGCTGCGACTCGTCGGCGGCCGTGCTCGATCGCGGGGCTTCGAGGACACGCCGGCCGACCAGTCCGATGGCAACCCGCGTGCGGACAGCCGGAACCGGGTCGTCGAGCAGCTGCCGAACGGCCTTGCGCTGGTCCAGCGTGCCGCGCCGGGCGACGACGTGCCCGGCCGCGCTGCGCCGCTCGGGCGCTCGGTCCTGCAGCGCGGCCGCGAGGAAACCGAGCTGCCCGCGGCGCTCGGCGAGGACGGCCAGGCTACCCAGCACCTCGTCCTCCAGCCACTCGTCATCGGCCCCCGCCAGGAAATCCATCAGGACGGTAGCGGCCGCCCGCGCCTCGCCGTCCTTCAGCGGGAGTGCGGCCAGTACCCGGGCGGCCGCGGCCGGCCGGGCGGGGTCGCTGGCGGGGTCGGTCTCGATCTTCCGGATGCACTCCTCGGCCCGCAGGACCATTTCCAGCGACCCGCCCTTCATCCCCTCTCGCAGGTAGCGCAGGGCGAGCGGCCCGCGCTGCATCAACTCGCGCCGGGCCGCCTCGCGCTCCCGGTACGACTTTGCGTCGAGCTTTTTGACGAGAGCTTCAAGAGTCTGACGGTCCGCCTCCTTGAGGGTGCGGTTGCGGAAGTAGGCCATCAGGCCGGCGGGGTCGGTCGGTAGGCCCGCCGCCTGGAGCAGCTTGACGTCGGCGTTCTCCGCTGGTGTCGCCGGTTGCTGCGCGTGACTCCGTAGGCCAGCCAGCGCGGCGGCCGACAGGGTAAACGCGAGGAGGCCGACAACGAGGGCGGACCGTTTGCCGCGCGGCATGGCAGCTTCTCCCGGATGTTCGCGGGGAATTCTTCCCCCTCATGATAAACGGCCCGCGGTGGAAAACCTAACGGAAAGACCGGCGTGCAGCCGCGCCTCCTTCCCATTTCCGGCCCGGCACGCTAGCATGGGGCAGGGACGAAGCACCTCGACGTGCTCTGAACCATCATCCAGACGATTGTCCGGCCCGCCGGCATCTCCCCAGTCCCGGCAGGCGCTGTGGCCCGAGGGGCACCGCGCGATGGGCGACTTCTTTACCCGACTGTTTGACCCGACCGACTTCGTCCGCCGCGCGGATCAGCCGGCATGGGAACAGGGCCTCGGCCTGCTCCACAGCGCCGCGAGCCTGCTCCTGGCCCTCGCCTGCCTGGGCCTGCCTGCCGTCCTGCTCGTTCGCGTCCGGCGGCGCCACCTCCCGTTCCGGCGCCACCTGTGGCTGCTCGCCGTCTTCCTCATCTTCGCCGGGCTGACGTATCTGCTCGACGTGTACACGTACTACACCCCGGCCCACCGCTTTGCCGCCGTTGTCAAGCTCCTCGCCGCCCTGGCCGGGTGGGCAACCATCGTCGCCCTCGCCCCGGTGATCCCGGATCTGCTGACCATGCGCTCGACCGCGGACCTGGCGCGGGAGGTGGCCCGGCGGAAGCGACTCGCCCGCCGCCACCGCCGCGCGCTGCGCGCCCTGCGCGCTCGGCGTCGCCAGCTGGCCGACGCCGAGCGCGGGCGCAGCGACTTCTTCGCGGGCGTGTCCCACGAGCTGCGCACCCCGCTGACGCTGATCCTTGCCCCTCTGGAGTCCCTCCTCAGCGGCGAACACGGAGCGCTCGCCGATCCGGCCCGGCGCACTCTACAAACCGTCCACAAGAATTCCCTCTTGCTGCTCCAGCTCCTCAACCGTCTGCTCGACCTGTCGCGCTTGCAGGGCAAGCCGGTCACCGTCGAACGCCACGCCACGGATCTGCGCGCCCTTACCCGGTCGGTCCTGGCCGACTTTCGGCCGCTCCTGGATCAGCGCGGCATTGGCCTGCGCGCCCTCGTCGAGCCGGACGGCGTGTGGGTGAGCATGGACCGCTACCTGTACGAGCGGATCCTGTTCAATCTCCTGTCGAACGCCGTCAAGTTCACCCCCGAGGGCGGGCGGGTGGCGGTCGAGGCGCGGGTCGCCGACGACCGGCTCCGGCTGGCCGTGCGCGACACCGGCGCCGGCATCCCACCCGGGGAGGCGGAGAAGCTGTTCCGCGGGTTCCGCCAACTGGACGGCACGCCGCGCGACACGTTCCAGGGCGGCGGGCTAGCGCTCATCAAGGAGTTCAGCGAGCTGCTCGGCGGCACCGTGACGGTGGCCAGCGCCCCGGGAGAGGGGACGACGTTCACCGTCGAGTGCTTCGCCCCGACGTGCCCGCCGCGGGCGGCCAGCGACGTCGAGGACACGCTCACCGGCCGGACGGCGCTGCTCCAGAAGTATGGGTATCGGGCCGTCCCCGGCACCGTCCGCACCGAACCGGCCTCGCCGGAGCTGCCGAAGATCCTCATCGCCGAGGACAACGAGGAGCTGGCGTCCTACATCGCCGCCCTTCTCCAGGGTATCTGTCACGCCGCGTTCGCCCGGGACGGCGCGGAGGCTCTGGAGCTGGTCCGGTCCTGGGCGCCCGACCTGGTCCTGGCCGACGTCATGATCCCGCATCGGAGCCCGGGGAGTGAGGAGGAGAAAGCCCTCGGGTTGCGGCCCGCGGGGCAAGCCTCAAGAGACTCGGCCCACGGGCTGCAGCCTGGGGGCTTCAAGGCAACCTCCCCACTCCTCCCCTCCCGCTCCTCCCCCTCACCCGAGGAGGGCGGGCTGCGCCTGTGCAAGGCGATCAAGGCGAGCCCGGAGACGGCTGCCCTGCCGGTGGTCCTGGCGACCGCGCTGGTGCAGCGCGAGGCGCTGCTGAAGGGGTGGGAGGCGGGGGCGGACGAGTATCTGTTCAAGCCGTTCCACCCCAAGGAGCTGGTGACGCGCGTCCGCTCCCTGCTCGTCGGGCGACGCGAGCGGCAGCGGGCCGAGGAGCGCTATCGCCGGCTCCTCGACTCGGCCCCCGACGCGATGGTCATCGTCAACGCCCGCGGCGAGATCGTCCTCGTCAATACCAAGGCGGAGGAACTGTTCGGCTACACCCGCCAGGAGCTGCGCGGGCAGCTGGTGGAGCTGCTTATCCCCGAGCGGCTGCGCGCCCGCCACGTCGAGGAACGCGCCCGCTATTTCGCCGACCCGCTGGCGCGGGCGATGGGGGCCGGGCGCGAGCTGTACGGCCGGCGCAAGGACGGAACCGAATTCCCGGTCGAGGCCAGTCTCAGCCCGCTGCAGACGGACGAAGGGGTGCTCGTCTCCAGCGCCATCCGCGACATCACCTGGCGCAAGGAGACGGAGGAGCGGCTGCGCCAGGCGGAGCGACTCGCCGCCATCGGCCAGATGGTGACCGGGCTGGCCCACGAGAGCCGCAACGCCCTGCAGCAGAGTCAGGCGTGCCTGGAACTGCTCACGCTGCGCGTCGAGGACCGGCCCGAGCTGCTCGCCCTGGTGATGGACATCCAGAAGGCGCAGGACCGGCTGCACTACCTGTACGAGGAGGTGCGCGGGTACGCGGCCCCGATCAAGCTGAAGCGGGAGCGCACCGACCTGGGCACCCTGCTGGAGGAGACGTGGACCGGCCTGGCCGCGCGCAAGGATCGGGTCGCCGTCCTGACGCAGGAGACGAGCGGCGCCGATCTGGCGTGCGACGTGGACCCGCTTGCCCTCGAACAGGTATTCCGCAACGTCCTGGATAATGCGATGAGCGCTTGCCCGGACCCGGTCGAGATTCGGGCCGTCTGGTCGCCGGCCGGGCTGAACGGCGACCGGGGGCTGTGCGTGGCCCTGCGCGACAACGGCCCCGGCATCCCGGCGGCCGAGCAGGCGCGCGTGTTCGAGCCGTTCTTCACGACCAAGACGCAGGGCACCGGGCTGGGGCTGGCGATCGCGAAACGGATCGTCGAGGCCCACGGGGGCCGCATCGTCGTCGGCGGCCCGCCGGCCGGGGACGCTCTGGGGGCGGCCTCCCGGGGTGCCGAAATCGTCATCACCTTACCGAGGAAGAAGGCATGAGCCGTTCCCTCAAGATCGCCGTCGCGGACGACGAGCCGCGCATGCTCGACTTCTACCGCGAGATCCTGCCGCTGCTCGGTCACGAGGTCGTTTGCGCCGCCCAGACCGGGGCCGAATTGGTCGCCCGGTGCCGGGTCCGCCGGCCGGATCTGATCATCACCGACATCAAGATGCCGGACACCGACGGGATCGACGCCGCCCGCCAGGTCTGCCAGGACGAGGTCATCCCGGTGATCCTGGTGTCGGCGTTCAGCGAGCCGGACCTGATCGAGCGGGCCGGAGCGAACCACGTGATGGCGTACCTGATCAAGCCGATCAAGCAGAAGGATCTGGAGCCGGCGATCACGATCGTGTCGCGCCGCTTCGAGGAGTTCCAGGCGCTCCGCAAGGAGGCGGACAACCTGCGCCAGGCGATCCAGGACCGCAAGCTGATCGAGCGCGCCAAGGGCATCCTGATGAAGCGTACCGGCCAGGACGAGGCAGCCGCGTTCCGGCGGCTGCAGAAGCTGGCGCGCGACACGAATCGCAAGCTGGTCGAGGTGGCGCAGATGATCCTGACCGTCGAGGAGGTCTACGACGGGCCGGAGACATGACCCGGCCCGCGCTCCCACACCGGGGCCGGGAGGGTCGCCCGCAGATGCAAAGCCCACGGGTGGCATCCCGTGGGGCAAGTCTCCAGCACGGCGCCCACGGGCCGCCACCTGTGGGCTTTGCGCTTTCACCCAGGCTTCCTCTGCTTGCCTTTCTTCCCACTCCCACCGCATCCCGAACGCCGATTGACAGGTTTGCCACACCGGCTAGAATCCACATCTCCATCGGATCATCACCTTGCGCCGTCCTCCAGTATGAAAGCAGCCGACCGTGGCAGACACCCCAACCGTTTACGAGGCCAGCCGACTCGACAAGCTGCGCGCGATTGAACAGCTGGGCATCGATCCGTGGGGCCAGCGCTTCGACGGGCACCAGCCGATCGAGGCGATCCGCGCCCTGAACCCCGAGGCGACCCCGCTGCTGCGCGTCCGCGCCGCCGGCCGGATCGTCTCCCGGCGCCTTGGCGGGAAGGTCCACTTCCTCGACATCGTGGACTGGTCCGGGCGCCCGGTCACGCGGCAGACGAAGAGCCAGCAGACGGACAAGCACGAGGCGGCCGAATTCGTGGACTGGTCGAGCCGCATTCAGGTGATGGCCGGACAGAAGCAGGTCGGGGCGCTCGGGTGGAGCCTGGCCCAGAATCTCGACCTCGGGGATCTGCTCGGCGTCGAGGGGACGTTTGGGAAGACGCGCACCGGCGAACTGACGATCTTCGCCGATAGCCTGTACTTCCTCGGCAAGTCGCTGGAGTCGCACCCCGACAAGTGGGGCGGCATGGAGGACATCGAGTACCGGCTGCGGCATCGCTACCTCGATCTGATCTACAACCCCGAGACGTTCGACCGAGCGATGAAGCGAATCAAGGTGGTGCGCCGCATCCGGTCGTTCCTCGACGGGCAGGGGTTCGTCGAGGTCGAGACGCCGACGCTGCACGCCATCGCGGGCGGAGCGGCAGCCCGGCCGTTCGTCACGCACCACAACGCCCTCGACATCGACCTGTACCTGCGCATCGCCCTGGAGCTGCATCTCAAGCGACTGCTGGTCGGCGGGGTCGAGCGGGTGTACGAGATCGGCCGGGTGTTCCGCAACGAGGGCATCGACGCGCGGCACAACCCCGAGTTCACCATGCTTGAGTTGTACCAGGCGTATGGCGACTACAAGAGCATGATGGACCTGACCGAGGCGATGGTGAAGGCGTGCGTCGCGGAGCTGTACCCGGACGGGCGCAAGCACCTGACCTACGGCCCGAGTACGGTCGATTTCGCGCGCTGGCAGCGGCGCACCTACGGCGAGCTGTTCGCGGAGCACGTCGGCGTGGCGATGGACGACGCTGCGGGGGTCCGCCGTGCCGCCCGGCCCGGCGACCTGGAGCGGCTGGCGGGCCAGGCGAAGCTGACGGTCGATCAGCTGCACCCGGACGTGATCGTGCATCATCTGTTCGAGGAGCGCGTCGAGCCGCACCTGGCCGGGCCGATCTTCGTGTACGACTACCCGGCGACGCTGTGCCCGCTGACGAAGCGCAAGCGTGACAACCCGGCCCTTGCCGAGCGCTTCGAGCTGTACGTGCAGTCGATGGAACTGGCGAACGCCTACACCGAGCTGAACGATCCGCTCACCCAGGAGGCGACCTTCCGCCAGCAGCTGGCCGGGCTGCCGGAGGAGGAGTCGATGGCGAAGATGGACGAGGACTTCGTCCGCGCCCTGCGGCACGGGATGCCGCCCGCGGGCGGGCTCGGCGTCGGCATCGACCGTCTCGTCATGTTGCTGACCGACACGCAGACGATCCGGGACGTCATTCTGTTCCCGCTGCTGCGACCGGAGAAGGGATAAACGAACCACAGCGACCCAGAGGAAAAGCAACAGCCACAGATGAACACAGATCAACACGGATCGGAATGAGGAGTTGTTTTTGGGAACGACCGGGTACGCCGATCGGAAGATGATCGGTGTTCATCTGCGTTTATCTGTGGCCCTTCTGGGTTTCTGCGATTAGCTCTCACGGAGGAGAGTCTTGTACAAGCTGCTGCTCTGCTGGCGGTATCTGTTGACCCGCTACCTGGCGCTGGCCTGCATCGTCAGCGTCCTGCTGGGGGTGGCGACGCTGATCGTGGTCAACAGCGTCATGAGTGGCTTCAGCACCAAGCTGCGCGAGCGGCTGCACAGCCTGCTGTCGGACGTGCTGATCGAGGCGACCACGCTCGAAGGATTCGCCGACCCGGCCGGCAAGATGGCCCGGATCAAGAGCGACCCGTTCCTGCGGGACCGGATCGAGGCGATGAGCCCCACCCTGGAGGCGTTCGCCATGCTCCAGTTCCACATGCCCAACGGCGAGCTGATGACGCGGCCGATTCGCCTGGTCGGCATCGACATGGAATCGCGGGCTCTGCTCGGCGGCGTCCGGGAGAACTTCGTCCACCAGAAGAGCAAGGCGAAACCGTCGTTCGACGTGCCAGCCGAGGCGAAACGCCGGTTCGAGCTGCGCCAGCTCCGCCAGCTGCGCGAGGTGCCGCGCCAGGTCCAGGCTCCCGGCGAGCCGCCCCCGCCGGCCCCCCCGCCGAGCCAGATCAAGCTGCCGCGCGGAGCGATCGTCGGCAACCTCATCGCCAGCTTCCGCCTCAAGGACGAAACCGGCAAGGCGACCGAGCACTACCTCCTCCACCCGGGCGACCAGATCGTCATCACCACCGTCAGCGGCCAGCGCCTCGCTCCGGTGTACGACAGCTTCCTCGTTGTGGACTACTTCAAGTCGGAGATGAGCGAGTACGACAGCAACTACGTGTTCGTCCCGCTCGATTACCTGCAGCACCTGCGGACGATGCAGGATCGGGTCACCAGCATCCAGATGAAACTGAAGGATCCGGCCGACGGCCCGGCGGTGGTGGCCGCCCTGCGGAAGCTGTTCCGGCAAGACGTGGCGGCCCACCGCGTCCAGATCGAGACGTGGGAGGGCAAGCAGAGCCCCCTGCTGCAGGCGATCTCGATTGAGAAGGGGCTGCTGAACGTCCTGCTGTTCCTGATCATCGCCGTCGCCGGGTTCGGCATCCTGGCGATCTTCAGCATGATCGTCGCGGAGAAGACGCGCGACATCGGCATCCTCAAGGCGCTCGGGGCGTCGCACTGGGGGGTGATGAAGATCTTCCTCGGGTACGGCCTGCTCCTCGGCCTGGTCGGGACCGGCCTCGGGAGCGCCCTCGGGTTGTTATTGACGACGAACATCAACGGCGTGGAATACTTCCTGTCCCGACTGACCGGCTCGGACATCTTCCCGCGCGACGTGTACTACTTCAATGAGATCCCGACCGACATCCAGGGGTGGAGCGTCTTCCTGGTGAACGTCGGGGCGGTGTCGATCGCCATCTTCGCCAGCGTGCTGCCCGCGCTGCGCGCCGCCATGCTCCACCCGGTCAGGGCGTTGCGGTACGAGTGAGTTGCTTCCCCCTCTCCCCTGGTGGGAGAGGGCGCCGGGGGGTGAGGGGCAAGCCATTGCGGAAAGGATGCCAGAGCCATGCTCGATTCTGTTCCCCTGCTCAGCGCGGTCGAGTTGCACAAGGTCTACCGCAAGAGCGCCGAGAAGGTCGAGGTGCTGCGCGGCCTGGATCTGGAGGTGCATGAGGGCGAGTTCGTCAGCGTCATCGGCGCGTCCGGGTCGGGCAAGAGCACGATGCTCCACCTGCTCGGGACACTCGACCGGCCGGACCACGGGGCCGTGTACCTGCGCGACCGGCGCATCGACAACCTCCCGACGCGCGAACGCGATCAGCTGCGCAACGGGACGTTCGGGTTCATCTTCCAGTTCTACCATCTGCTCCCGGAACTCAACACGCTCGAGAATGTCCTGATGCCGCAGATGATCAACCACTCGGTCCTCGGGTGGTTCGCCCGTCGCCGCACGCTGCGCCGCCGGGCGACGGAGTTGCTCGACCGGGTCGGGCTGGGGCATCGCCTCAGGCACAGGCCGCGCGAGCTGTCCGGCGGGGAGATGCAGCGCGCCGCCATCGCCCGCGCCCTGATTAACCGCCCGCGCATCCTCCTCGCGGACGAGCCGACCGGCAACCTCGACGCGGCCACCGGCGGGCAGATCGTCCGCCTGCTGCGCGACTTGAACGGCGCCGACGCCCTCACTATCATCATGGTGACTCATAACCTCGAGCTGACCGAGGAAACCGACCGCGTGGTTCGCATCGCGGAAGGGCGCATCAAGGCCGAGTCGCCCCCAGTCCTGGTTCCGGGGACGGACTAACATCATGACCGCCAAGGTCTGGATCAACGGCACGATCGTCGAGAAGGCGGACGCGAAGATCAGCGTCTACGATCACGGCCTGCTGTACGGCGACGGCGTCTTCGAGGGCATCCGCGTTTACGGCGGCAAGGTGTTCCGGTTGGCGGCCCACGTCGATCGGCTGTTCGAGAGCGCTCGCGCGATCAAGCTCGAAGTTCCGATCACCAGGGAGCAGCTGCGGGACGCGATCACGGCCACGGTCAAGGCGGCCGGCATCAGCGACGGGTACATCCGCCCGCTCGTCACGCGCGGCGGCGGATACCTCGGCCTGGACATCCGCAAGACGCGGGATCCGCAGGTCATCGTCATCGCGGACACCATCAGCCTCTACCCGCCCGAGCTGTACGAGACCGGACTGAAGATCGCCACCGTCTCGACGATTCGCAATCACCCCAACGCCCTCAACCCGCGCATCAAGTCGCTCAATTACCTCAACAACATCCTCGCCAAGATGGAGGCGGTCCAGGCCGGGTGCGATGAGGCGCTGATGCTCAACCACAAGGGCGAGGTGGCGGAGTGCTCGGGAGACAACATCTTCCTCGTCAAGCGCGGCGTGCTGCTGACGCCGCCGATTGACGCCGGCATCCTGGAGGGGATCACGCGCGCCGCCGTCCTCGAACTCGCGGCGGCCGCCCGGATCCCCGTGCGCGAGCAGGCCCTGACTCGCCACGACGTCTACAACGCCGATGAGTGCTTCCTGACCGGGACGGCCGCCGAGGTGGTGCCGGTGGTCGAGTGCGACACGCGCGTTATCGGCGCCGGCAAGCCCGGCCCGGTCACGCGCCAGCTCCGCGAGCGCTTCCAGCAGCTGGTACGCACCGAATCCTGACCGATCCGCCATCCGCGCCCGAAGCGTAAGCGCGGGGCTGGTCTCTCCCCCGCGCTTACGCTTCGGGCGCGGGCAGCCATCTCCAACCCGTGACTTCCGATGATTGACCTGCGCCGCATCCTCGTGCCGACCGACTTCAGCAAGCACTCCGAGACGGCGCTGAAGTACGCGGTCAGCTTCGCCGAGAAGTTCGGGGCGGAGATCCACCTCCTCCACGTCGTGCAGGATTTCGCCCTCTTCCTGCCGGACGCCGTCACCGCCGGCCCGCCGGTGTTGCCGCCCATCGAACAGCTCACCGCGTCCGTCCGGGAAGCACTCGCCCGGGTTGTCCGCGACCACAACCTCGAGCACTTTCCCATCCACGCCGAGGCCCGCGAGGGCACCCCCTATCACGAGATCGTCGGCTTCGCGAAGGAAAAGGAGATCGACCTGATCATCATGGGTACGCACGGCCGCGGCGGGCTCGCCCACCTGCTGCTGGGAAGCGTTGCCGAGAAGGTGGTGCGCAAGGCCCCGTGCCCGGTGCTGACGGTCCGCGACCCCGAGCACGAGTTCGTCCACGATTGACGTCTCCCGCAAGTCTGCCGGCCGCGGCCCGCGGGCTGCGACGTCCAGGATCCGCCCTGCGGGCCGCGGCCCGTGGGCTCCGAGAGGAGACCACCATGCCGGCGCATACCCATTCCCTCGACCCCTTCTTCCGCCCCAGCGCGGTTGCCGTCGTCGGCGCCAGCGTCACCCACGGGAGCGTCGGCAGCATCCTGATTCGGAACCTGCTGGAGAACCCGTTCGGCGGCGTCGTCTACCCGGTCAACCCGAAGCGGCACGCCGTCCACGGCGTCTACTGCTACCCCGACCTCGCCCACGTCCCCGAGGCCGTCGATCTGGCGGTGATCGCCACCCCGGCGGCCACCGTTCCGGCGACCGTCAAGGACTGCGTCGAGCGCGGCGTCAAGGCGGCCATCATCATTTCGGCCGGCTTCTCCGAACTCGGTGCCGAGGGCCGGGCGCTGGAGCGCCAGGTCAAGGACATCGTCCGCGGTCGGATGCGCGTCATCGGCCCGAACTGCCTGGGGGTGATCCACCCGCCGAATAACCTCAACGCCAGCTTCGCTGCTACCATGGCCGCGCAGGGGAACCTCGCCCTGCTCAGCCAGTCGGGCGCGATCTGCACGTCGATCCTCGACTGGGCGCGCGAGCGGCACATCGGCTTCAGCAGCTTCGTCAGCGTCGGCGCCATGCTCGATGTCGATTTCGCCGACCTGATCGACTACTTCGGCGACGATCCGGGGACACGCAGCATTATCCTGTACATGGAGTCGATCGGCGACGTGCGCACGTTCCTCAGCGCCGCCCGGGCGGTCGCGCGGACGAAGCAGGTCATCGTCGTCAAGGCCGGCCGCCACGAGGCCGGCGCGCGGGCGGCCGCATCCCACACCGGGGCGCTGGCTGGGGCCGACGCGGTTTTCGACGCCGCCTTCCGCCGGGCCGGCGTGCTGCGCGTCACCACCATCCCGGATCTGTTCAACATGGCGGAGATCCTCGCGACCCAGCCCCCGCCGCGCGGTCCGGCCCTGGCCCTGATTACCAACGCTGGCGGCCCCGGGGTGATGGCGACCGACGCCCTCATGATCAGCGGCGGCCAGCTGGCGGCCCTGAGCGCCGAGACGATGGCCGCCCTCGACGCGGTGCTGCCGCCGTTCTGGAGCCACGCCAACCCGATTGACGTTCTCGGCGATGCGACGGCCGAGCGCTACCGCCGCGCGGTCGAGATCTGCGCCCGCGACCCGGGCGTGCAGGGCATCCTCGTCCTGCTGACGCCGCAGGCGATGACCGATCCGACCGAGACGGCCCGGCAACTCGTCCCGTTCGCCCGGCTGGACGGCAAGCCGCTGCTGGCGACGTGGATGGGCGGGGCCGAGGTGCGGGCTGGCAAGGCGGTCCTCAACCAGGCCGGCATCCCGACGTTCGACGCGCCGGAGGCCGCCATCCGCGCCTTCCTCCACATGGTCCAGTACCGCCGCAGCCAGGAGTTGCTCTACGAGACGCCCGAGGCGCTGCCGGAAGGGTGGGAGCCGGACCGGGCGAAGGTGCGCGCCCTCATCGCCGCCGCCCGGGCCGCCGGCCGGACCCTGCTGACGGAGGTCGAGGCGAAGGAACTGCTCGCCGCCTACAGCATCCCGGTCGCCCCGACCGTCCATGCCGCCACCGCCGACGCCGCTGTCGCCGCCGCTCGCAAGCTCGGCTATCCGGTCGTCCTGAAGCTCCACTCGCAAACGGTCACGCACAAGAGCGACGTCGGCGGGGTCCAGCTCAACCTGGCCGGCGACGACGCGGTGCGGGCCGCGTTCGCCACCATCGCCGCCAATCTGAAGCGGCACCACCCGGACGTGCCGTTCGAGGGCGTGGCGGTCCAGCCGCTGGTGCGCGTCACCGGGTACGAGCTGATCGTCGGCAGTTCGGTGGACATCCAGTTCGGCCCGGTCATTCTGTTCGGCGCTGGCGGGGTGATGGTGGAGGTGATGAAGGACCGCGAACTGGCCCTGCCGCCGCTCAACCGAACCCTCGCCCGCCGCCTCATGGAGCGGACGAAGATCTACGAGGCCCTCAAGGGCATCCGCGGCCGGAAGCCGGTGCCGCTCGACCAGCTGGAAACGCTGCTGGTCCGGTTCAGCTCCCTGCTGTGCGACTTCCTCGACATCGCCGAGGTCGATATCAACCCGCTGCTCGCGTCTCCGGAGCGGATCATCGCCCTCGACGCGCGCGTCCTCCTCACCCCGCCGGACCAGCCGGAGGAGAAACGGCCGCGCCTGGCGATCCGGCCGTATCCGAACCAGTACGTCGCTCCGCTTCGCCTGGACGACGGGACCGAGTTGCTCGTGCGCCCGATCATGCCGGAGGACGAGCCGCTCATCATCGAGCTGCACGCCGGCCACTCGGAACGCACCATCCGGATGCGCTTCTTCAGCATGGTCAAGACGCTGTCACGCGACAGCCTGATTCGCCTCTGCCACCTGGACTACGACCGGGAGATGGCGCTGGTCGCGGTCCACCACGACGCCGCCGGCAAGCCGCACTTCGTCGGCGTCGCGCGTTACTACTCGAACCCGGAGACGCACAGCGCCGAGTTCGCGGTGGTGGTGACTGACCCGTGGCAGGGCAAGGGCATCGGCCCGCACCTGATGCAACGGCTGCTGGAGGTGGCGCGCGAACGTGGGGTGCGCCGGCTGGTCGGGTCGGTGCTGCGCGAGAACACGCAGATGCTCAAGCTGGCGGAGGAACTCGGGTTCACCGCGCGGCCGACCGCCGAGCCGTCGGTGGTGCAGGTCGCGCGCGACCTGGCCCCGGCCTGAGGCAGGGCCAGAGGAGTTGGTGCGTAAAGCCCACGGGTGGCGTCCGCCCGATGGCGGCGCGACGCCGGCCCGTGAGCTATGTTTCGGATGGAAGCGTTGGGGCGGAGACACCACCCCGGAGGGTTTCACCGTGTCTACCCGGGTCGTTTACGCGGCGCTCGGCTGTGTCCTTGCCATGACCGTCTCGTACCTTTCCGACTTCTACCCGGTCCACGTGGCGATCGGTTCGCTGGCGGTGATCGGCTACACCGCCTTCGTGGAGGCGGCCCCGCGCAAGCGCCAGCCGCCGCGCGAGCCGTGGTACATGCGCGAGTGAGTGCCGCGGTCCCCGCCTGGATAAGGTGCTTCGAAGAGGTTAAATAGGGCTATCATCGCCCTCGGCGATGAGACGTGCCAGGGCCAGTCGCGCCGCGCAGTGCCCGTTGCCGCCGAGAAAGATCAGCCGTCGCATGTCGTCCTCGCTCCCCATCGTCCACCCTGAGCAGTCGCCTGTTGTTCCACCATACGCCCCGCGACTCGAGCGAGAAGGGTGCCCCGTACCGCTCCTCTGGCTACACTGGCCGGGCGGGGCTTCCACCTCCGGCGAGCGAGGGTCATTCCCATGCGGCTGCTTCCGGCATTCGTCGTGTTGCTCTCCCTGCTGACGTCGTCCGCCGACGGGCAGCCGACTCCGCCCGGCACCCCCGAGGCGCGGCGCCCGGCCAACGACGCCGAGCTGCGCTACTGGCTGGAGAACATGGTCTGGCATCACCGCTTCACCGTCGCCGAGATTTCCGCCGCCACCGGGCTGAGCGCGGGCGAGGCGACGGCAGCCCTGAAGCGGTTCGGCATCACGCCAGCGGGGCGGCCGAAGCGTGCCGCGGGCGCGCCGCTGCTGGTGCTGCCGTACCCGGGCGGGCGGCATCCCCGGCTCGGCTTTCTTGAGGGGGCCATCCGGCCGCAGCGCGAGGCGAAGGTCAGCGTTTTCCCGCCGTGGGACGAGGGCGGCCATGTCGTCGTCGATCTGCCCGAGGCCATCTGGTCCGATCTGGGCCTGACCTACCTGGCGCACACGCACATCCCCACCATCTGGGACAAACAGGGTCTGGCGATGGAGAAACTGGAGTGGAACCGCCGCGCCGACGGTACCCTCGACCTGGAGCGGAAACTGCCCAACGGGATCGCGTTCTGCGCCCGCGTCGCGCCGACGCCGCAACTGGTTCGCCTCGAACTGACGCTGACCAACGGCACGAAGCAGCGGCTGACGGACCTGCGCGTGCAGAACTGCGTGCTGCTCGGCCACGCGCGCGGCTTCGAGGCCCAGGTGGACGACAACAAGGTGTTCGCGGCGCCGTACGCTGCCTGCCGCTCACGCGATGGGCGGCGCTGGGTGATCACCGCCTGGCAGCACTGTCACAGCACCTGGGGCAACGCGAAATGCCCTTGCCTGCACGCCGACCCGAAATTCCCCGACTGCACGCCTGGGCAGACGCGCCGCCTGCGCGGGGTACTCGCGTTCCACGAGGGCGCCGAGGTCCGCAGCGCGTTCGCGCGGCTGGAGAAGGCCGGCTGGCGGAACGACGACCGCGAGGGCGTCCCTTGAGAGGGTGGCCGATTCTTGCTGGTAAGTACCCCTGATGGTACAATCAAGCAAGCCGCACAGCCATGCCGTTTGCCGCATCGCTGGGGGTGGGTCTGCACGTCGCGAACGCGGGGAGGATCAATGGCGGGCAGGCGCTTCATCATGAACGCGGGCCGCACCAGCAAGCAGGGCCAGCAGATCAACATCGGCAAGGACGACGACAACTACCAGGCCATCGTCGGCACCCTGACGATGAACGCGGACGACCTGAGGGAACTGAGCGTCCCCACCGGCGGGACGGTCCGGGTCCGTTCCGAGTACGGCGGTGAGGCGACCTTCCGCTGCCAGGCGGGGAACGTGCCCCGCGGCATGATCTTCGTCCCCTACGGCCCGCCGACCTGCCGCCTCATGGGCATGGAGACCGACGGCACGGGGATGCCCACTTCCAAGGGGTGGGAGGTGGAAGTCGAGCCGGTGGCGGACACGGCCAGCGGGTTCACGACGTGAGTTCTGGAGTACCGACCGGAGGAGAGACGCGATGGAATCCGAAGAACGCCGTGTCGGGGATGAACGAGCAGATCGGACCGCAGCGCAGTTCACCGGCGAAGCCGTGGAGGAGAAAGTGCTCGCCTGGGAGCAGGTCGGGGCCGGCCGGTACATGCCGCGCCGCATTCGGGGCAGCTTCAAAGGCCGCGCCCTTGGCTGAACGTTCACCGTTCCGTCCGGTTCGGACGGGCAGATCCTTCGTTGAAGAGGCGAGGATGGAACTGACCGTTGTGAAGAACGCCACCTGCACGTTCTGTGGGTGCGTCTGCGACGACATCGAGTTGCACGCCGACGGCGAACGCATCACCCACACCAAGGCCGCCTGCGTCCTCGGCGTCAGCTGGTTCAAGAATCACACCGCGGAGCGACTCTACCCCGATGCCCTCATCGCCGGCCGGCCCGCCACCGTGGATGAGGCCGTCGAGGCCGCGGCCGACTACCTCTACAAGGCCGACCTGCCCCTGGTCTACGGGCTGAGCAACATCACCTGCGAGGCCCAGCGCGAGGCGGTCTCCCTGGCCGAACTGATCGGCGGGGTGATCGACAGCCACACCTCGCTCTGACACGGCCCCACGGAGATCGCCGCCCAGTTGGGCGGCAAGGTGTCCTGCACGCTCGGCGAGGTCAAGAACCGGGCCGACCTGATCGTCTACTGGGGCGGCAACCCGGCGGAGTGCCACCCGCGGCACTTCACCAAGTACACCCTGACGCAGAAGGGCAAGTTCGTGCCGCGCGGCCGCAAGGACCGCACCATGATCCTCGTGGACATCCGCGAAACTCCCAGCGCCAAGGCCGCCGACATCTTCCTCCAGGTCCGACCCGGCAAGGACTTCGAGATTGTCACGACGCTCCGCGCCCTCATCAAGGGCCAGCCGGTCGATGAGGCGCTGGCGGCACAGACCGGGCTGAGCATGGAGCAGTTGCGGGACTTTGCCGAGCGCCTGAAGAGTTGCAAGTTCGGGGTATTGTTCTTCGGCATGGGGCTGTCGATGACGCGCGGCAAGCACATGAACTCGGCAGCCGTGCTGACGCTGGCGGCGGAGCTGAACGCCTTCACGAAGTTCGTGGCCATGCCGATGCGCGGCCACGGCAACGTGACTGGCGGCGACGTTATCATGCGCTGGAGCACGGGCTACCCGTTCGGCGTCAACCTGGCGCGTGGCTACCCCCGCTTCAACCCGGGCGAATTCTCGACCATCGACTTGCTCATCCGCGGAGATTGCGACGCCGCCCTCGTCCTCGGCGCCGACCCGGGGGCGACCATGCCGCAACCGGCCATCGACCACCTCGCCCGCATCCCGACGATCGTACTCGACCCCAAGGTCACGCACACCAGCCGGCTGGCCCGCGTCCATTTCACCACGGCCGCCACGGGCATCAGTGCTCCCGGCACTGTCTACCGCATGGACGAGATCCCGCTGCCGCTGCGTCCGGCCCTGAAGTCGCCCTATCCCACCGACGAGGAGATTGTCCGCCGTATCCGCGCGGCGGTCGCGGCGAAGCCGCCTCTGCCGGTGCCAGCGCTGACGAAGCTGGCGGCGGGCTGACCACCGGCGGGGGAGAGGAGGACGGGTTGAGCGCGAACTCGGTGCTGCGGATCGTGGGCGGGAAGGTGTACGACCCCGCCAACGGCGTCGCTGGTGCAGTCAGAGATGTCTGCGTTGCCGACGGTCGCATCGTCGCCGCGGTCGAGGGGGGCCGCACCCTCGACGCGACGGGCATGGTGGTCTTCCCCGGCGGCGTGGACGTCCACACGCACGTCGCCGGCGCCGCCCTCAACTTCGCCCGGGCCATGATCCCGGAGGACCACCGCCGGAACACCCCGTTCGTCCGCACTCCGATCCGCCGCGGCGGCATCGGCGGCTCGACGCCGACGACCTTCGTGACCGGCTACCTCTACGCCGGCCTCGGATACACGACGGTCAACGAGGCCGCCGTCCCGATCCTGTCGGCGCGGCACACGCACGAGGAGCTGCGCGACACGCCCATCGTTGACAAGGCCTGCTGCGTCCTGATGGCCAACAACGAGATCCTGCTCGACCTGCTGGAGGCCGGCGAGTTGGAGCGCGCCCGCCACGTCGCTGCCTGGAACATCTGGGCGGCCAAGGCGTATGGGGTCAAGGCTGTCAACCCCGGCGGCGTGACGGCGTGGAAGTGGGGCAAGGACGCCAAGGGCCTCAACGATCCGATCCCCGGCTACAGCAAGGTCACGCCCCGCACGATTATCTCCGCCCTCGCCGACATCGTGGACGAGCTGGGCCTGCCCCACCCGCTCCACCTGCACTGCAACAACCTTGGCGCTCCGGGGAACTTCACGACCACCCTGGAGACGATGAAGCTCCTGGAGGGCAACCGGGCGCACCTGGCGCACCTGCAGTACCACGCTTACGGCGGGGATGACTGGTTCACCATGCGCTCGGAGGCGGTCAAGATCGCCGAGGAGTTCAACGCCCGCCGGAATCTCACGACCGACGCCGGCGCCGTCCTCTTCGGCGACACCGTGACCATCACGGCCGACGGCCCCTGGCAGCACCTGCTCCACAAGCTCACCGGCAGGAAGTGGGGCAACCTCGATGTTGAGAACGAAACCGGCTGCGGCATCGTCCCCTACGCCTACAAGGAGAAGAACCTCGTCAACGCCGTGCAGTGGGCCACCGGGCTGGAATTGTTGCTGCTCATCAACGACCCCTGGCGTATCTACCTCACCACCGACCACCCCAACGGCGCGGCCTTCTGGCGCTACCCCGAGATCATCCGGCTGCTGATGGACGCCGACTTCCGCAAGGAACAGCTCGGAGCGCTGACTCCGAAGGCTCTGAAGCGGATTATCCTGCCCGAGCTGGACCGCGAGTACACCCTGTCCGAGATCGCCATCATCACCTCGGCCGGGCCGGCGCGGGCGCTGGGGCTGGCGCAGAAGGGGCACCTCGGCGTCGGCGCCGACGCGGACGTGGCGATCTTCAACGAGGACCGGGACGCGGCCCGGATGTTCGCCTACCCGCGCTACGTCATCAAGGGGGGCGAGGTGGTCATCGAGGAGGGCGAGATTCGCCACATCGTCGCGGGCAGGGGCTTGCTCGTGCGGCCAACCTACGACGAGAAGGTGGCGGACTACATCCGGCCCCTGTTCCAGCAATATTACACGATGTCCTTCGACAACTACCCGGTGGAGATGGACCGCATCGAGCACGCGGACGTCCGCCCCTGCAAATCACCGAACCCATGACCCCTATACGCCTCACTCTCAAGGAACGCCCGCACGTCCCGCTGGAAGCCGAGGTTCTCTCGCCGGACGTGGTCGCGCCGCTGCGGCACGAGCAAGTACGAGCCCTGCCCGTCTTCCTGGGCAAGCGGCAGCTGCGGCTGGACGACTTCTTCGCGGTGGAAGGCGACGGCAGTGAGGAGTTACTCATCCGCGGGGATGCGGGCCGGGTCAAGTGGATCGGGCGGGGAATGACCCGGGGGCGAATCACGGTGGACGGTAACGCCGGCATGCACCTCGGAGCCTACATGAAGGGCGGGGCGATCGAGGTTGTGGGCAACGCCTCGGACTGGGTCGGCGCCGAGATGAAGGACGGCCTCATCCGCGTCCGCGGCAACGCCGGCGGACAGATCGGAGCGGCCTACCGGGGGAGCTTGACCGGGATGAAGGGGGGGACGGTCCTGGTGGAAGGCTCGGCGGGCATTGAGATCGGGATGCGCATGCGCCGCGGGGTCATCGCGATCAAGGGGCCGGTCCGGGACTTCGCCGGCCTGCAGATGAAGGGGGGGACCATTGCTCTGCTGGGGGGAGCGGAGATCCGCACGGGCGCGTGGATGGTCCGCGGGACGATCGTCTCCCTGACGCCGCTCCGGCTGCTGCCGACCTTCTCCTACGCCTGCACGTACAACCCGGTGTTCCTGAATCTCTATGCCGGATCTCTCCAGTCGTCTGGGTTCGCCATCCCCACGTCGCCACGAGAGGGGGCGTACCGGCGTTACACCGGCGACACCTCGGTTCCTGGGAAGGGGGAGATCCTCGTCTGGCAGCAGCACAGCGCCCAGGCATCGACCTGAGCGCGTTCATCCCCTTCGCTGACCTTTCCCGTGCCTTCTGCCGAAGTCGTCCCCCGGTCTTAATCTGGGTCCACGGGCGACGCTCCGTGGGCCTTGAGGCGCGGCCGTCAACGCAGCTGGGCTTCGAGAATCTCCAGCGCCTTGCGGAACTGCGCGTCGTCGCTCCGGGCCAGCGCGGCCGCGCTCAGTTCGCCGCCATTCACCGGCAGCAGGACGGTGGCGTTCTCCGGCAGTGGAACCACGACGTCGGGCGTGATCCCCTCGTGCCAGATCTTCCGCCCGTTGGGCGTCAGCCACTGCCGGACGGCCAGCAGGACCGCCGACCCGTCGCTCAGGCGGAATGGCTGGAGTACGGTGCCGGTGCCGAAGGTGCGTGTCCCCACCAGTTGGCCGCGCTTGTGATCCTGGATGGCGCCGGCGAGGATCTCCGCCGAGCTGGCCGTCCCCTCGTCGATCAGCACGATCAGCGGCAGATCCGTGATCGTCCCGCCCGGACGGACCGGGACCGGCGTCCGGTTGCCCTCGGCGTCCTGTTCCAGGAAGACGTTGCCGCTCTTGAGGAACTCGCTGGAGACGGCCACCGCCTGCTCCTTCAGCCCGCCCGGGTTGCCGCGCAGATCGAGGATCAGCCCCTTTACCCCCCGCTGGCGAAGTTGCTCCACGGCGGCGCGCAGCTGCTCGTCCGCCTGGCGCCCGAAGGTGCGGATGGCGACGTGGCCGATGGGTTTGCCTTCCAGGCGCTGCCACGTCACGCTCGGCAGGTCCACCCGGCGGCGCGTGATCGGGACCGTCAGCGCCTTCGACACCCCCTCGCGGGCGATGAGGAGCTTGACCTGGGTGCCGGCCGGGCCGCGCACCTTCTGCACGACCCGTTCGAGCGGCAGGTCGGCGACGGACTTACCGTCCACCTCCAGGATCACGTCACCCGCTTTCAGGCCCGCCTCCTGGGCCGGCGAATCGGGAATGACCTGCATGATGGTCGGCCGCCTCTGGCGCATCGTCACGTGGGCGCCGATGCCCTCGAACTCGCCCTCCAGCCCCTCTTTGAGTTCGCGGTACTCCTCCGGGCTGAGGTAGCCGGTGTGACCGACGTCTCCGAGCGAGGCGAGCATGCCGCGGATCGCCCCGCGTGTCATCTTGATCGGATCGGCCGCATCCCGCTCGACGTAGGAATGGCGAGCCAGACGCCACGCCTGCCAGAACGGCTTGAAGACCGCCTCGGCGTCAGCGGGCTCACTGGCGCTGCCGGGCAAGAGGCCGAGGCGCTCCGCCATCCCGCCCGCGGCGAACGCGCCCACCAGCAGCACGACGATGCCGAGCGACCGACCCCACGGGGTCTGTTCTCCGTTCATGGTGGTTCCTCAGAGGACGTCAGGGATTCGGGCCGGCGGCCGCCGGTAGCCCGGGATTGCAAAACGGGGTGTGCCCCTCGTGGAACGCTTCCGGCTCGATCTGCAGGGTGACGTGGCCAATCCCAAACCGCTCGCGCAGCGTGTCGCGCGCCTGGTGCAGCAGCGGCGGGCCGGGGCATTCGGCGCCCACGACCAGATGGGCCGACAGCGCCTCCAGCCCGGTGGTGATCGACCAGACGTGCAGGTCGTGGACCTCACGCACTCCCGGCAGTCCGGCCAGCGCATCGCGGACCGCGTCCACGTCCATGTGCCCGGGCGCGCCCTCCATCAGGATAGCGACTGCCTGCTTCAGCAGTTCCCACGCGGACCGGACGACGAGGAGGCCGATCACCGCCGATGCGACCGGGTCGGCCCAGTTCCAGCCGAGCGCCCACACCAGGCCAGCCGCCACGAGGGCGGCCACGCTCCCGAGCATGTCGGCGAACAGGTGCAGCCACGCCGCCCGGACGTTCAGGTTGTCCACGTGGTGGCCGCCGAGCAGCCACAGGCCGACCAGGTTGACGACCAGTCCGCCCAGCGCCACCGTCGCCATGCCGGCGCCGAGGACTTCCGGCGGTTCTCTCAGGCGCCACGCGGCCTCGACGAAGATGTAGATCGAGATGGCGATCAGGGACGCGCCGTTGGCGAGGGCCGCCAGCACCTCGGCCCGGTAGTAGCCGTAAGTGTGCTGCGGGGTCGGCGGCCGGCGCGCCACCCACAGGGCGAACAGGCTCAGTCCCAGCGCCGCCGCGTCGGAGAGCATGTGCCCGGCGTCGGCCAGCAGGGCCAGCGAGTTCGTCAGCAGTCCGCCGACCACCTCCGCGATCATGTAGCCGACGACCAGCACGAGAATGAACGCCAGCCGACTGCCCTCGGTTCCGCGGCGGCCGTGCCGGTGCCCGGAGGGTCCGTGGGACTCCTGATGGTCGTTCGGGTGATGGTTTGCCGTCATGCCCTTCTCCTCCTCCGTCCATGCTACTGCCCGGCCCACTCCTCCTCCAGTCCGCCACTGCGCCAGGGCTGCGGGACGCCCTGACATGGGCGTTGCACCGTCGATTCTTCCAGCCGCAAGTGGAGTGCCGCGATTCGGTCTGCGCCCCGCGGACCGCACCTCCTGCAACCGTTCGCGGCGCTCCGTGTCCGGGCCGGCGGCGCAGGCCGGGTTGAAGCACGGCGACAGCCTTCTGAAGGTGGGCAGCAAGGAAATCGCCACCCACGAGGCGCTGGGGGAGGTTGTGGAGGCGACCGGGACCGGCAAGGAGTTGCAACTGAAGAGCAAGCATGGAGACGAAACGAAGACCTTCACCGCTCGCCTGACCGAGGTGCCGACGGACCAACCTGCAGCGTCAACAAGGGTGCTTGTCTCCACCCGCGCTGACGCTGCGGGTTTGGACAGCCCATTGTCACTGCCCGGATCATCACCGCGTCGGCCGCCGCTCACCGGGTCGCTTCCTGCAGCGTTGCCTGGACCCGGAACCTCTCCCCGTTCCGCCAAACGGTCAGCGTCACCTGGTCCCCGGGCCGGTATCGCGCCAGCGCCCGGTGCAGATCCTTGCTCGTGTTGATCGGGGTGTCGTCGATCTGCAGGATCACGTCCCCGGCGAGCACGCCCTCCTCGGTCCGGCGCGTCGGCTGCAGCCCGGCCCTGGCCGCCGCCCCCTCGGGCACGACGTTGAGGATCATCACGCCCCGCGTCAGACCCCATCCCTGGGCGACCTGGTCGGGCACCTCCTCGATCCCCAGCCCGGCCGACGCTGTCTGCCCCTTCCACCCCTTGCGGATCAGGTGCGTTACCACCCGGTTGACGTCGTCCGCCGGGATGGCGAAGCCGATGCCGGCCCACGCCCCGGACGGACTGAGGATGGCGGTGTTCACGCCGATCAGCCGGCCGGAGCTGTCCAGGAGCGGGCCGCCCGAGTTGCCCGGGTTGATCGGGGCCGTCGTCTGGATGACGCTCTTGATCGGCCGGCCGCCAACCGACTCGATCTCGCGTCCCAGGGCACTGACGAACCCGGGCGCGAGCGAATGGTCCAGCCCGAACGGGTTGCCGATCGCGAACGCCCACTGCCCGACCTTGAGCTTGCTCGACTCGCCGAGCGGGATGGGCTGCAGCTGGCCCGGGTCGGCCTTGATCCACAGCACCGCCAGGTCCATGTTCGGGTCGGACGCCACCACCTTCGCGGGCAGGGCCTTACGGTTCGCCAGAGTGACGCGCACCGCCTGCGCACCCTGGATGACGTGGTAGTTGGTGACAATGTGGCCCTGCTTGTCCCAGATGAGCCCGGTCCCGACCCCCTTCTCCAGCTGCCGGATGCTGAGGGTGAAGCGGTCGCGCAGGAGAGCGAGGTTGGCGACGTTCACGACGGATGGGGCGGCGTTCCTGTACAGCTCGATAGCGGCGTTCTCGGCGTCGGCCAGTTTGCCGCCGGGGCTGATGGATCGCAGTTCGGCATGGGGGTTGATGCTGCTGTCGTCGGCTGGCCAGAAGCGCCAGACGAGTACGAGGGCGATCGCCACCAGCACCAGGACGGGCAAGATGAACGACGCGAGCGAATGGCGGGGCGGCGCGGTGGGGGGACGGTAGTATGACATGGTCGGCTCTCCGAGGGTATCGCGGACACGTCGGTGTTTCAGTTCAGGATAGGCTCCTCGCCTGGCCTCTGCTACAGCCGCTGCCCGCCCCAGCCCGTGCAGGGGCGTTTCGAGGTAGAAAAAACCTCTGTCTTCTGCTATTGCCACCTCCTGTCGAGGGGACGGCGGCGAATCCGTCCTGCCCCGTCCGCCTGGCAGACCGCCCTGGAGGGACATGCATGTTCCGTACCGGACCGTTGCGGATCGTATTCCTGGCAGCGCTGGTGGGGACTGTCGTGGGGTTTGCCCGGCTCGACGGACTCCGCGAGGACGCCCCGGAACGGCGCGAGGGTCCGGCCGTGGCAGCGTTCGGCGAAGCGTGCGATGCGGAGGCGGGACGCCAGTTCTTCGTGGACCTGGCCGACCACCTGGTAGGCGTCGAACGTGCCGGCGGCCACGCCGAGCCGATGCCGCCGCTCGACGAGTTGCCGCCGCTGCCCGACGACCTCCTGCCCGCGGACGCCGCCGTCGCCGAGCGCCCCGACGTCCCGGGTCCGTTCTGAGTCATCGCTGGCGCTCCGGGCTGGTCAGCGGCTCACCTCTCAATCCTGCGGCAGCGTCACGCCCACCGGGTTGCGCCACACCAGACAGACCGGCCGCGCCGAGCGGTTGTGGCCGGGCGGTACGGCGGCCGCCGTGGAGTAATGACTCGGGCCGCCTTTCTCCGGCACGTTCTCGTACAGGGGCAGCACCGTCGGCGGGGGCGATTTGGCGTCGGCCGGCAGCGCGTGAAAGTGTGGCTCACCCTTCCCTCCTGCCGCAGCATTCGGCCCCGCCACCAGCCGCCCGTTCGCGTCCGCGTAGACCGGCACAGTCCCTCGCGCCGGGCGGTCCGGGGCGAAGAAGGCGATCGCCGACACCTCCTTCTTTCCGTCCCCGGGCGCCAGGACACCAAGTCGCTCGCCGGGCAGGCGGTAGACCGGGACGGGCAGGACAAGGCGCTTGTCGCCAAGGTCGAGGCGGTACATGACCTGGTTGTAGTCGTAGCGCGGCGTGCGCTCCTTGGTGCCCGAGAACTCGGCCGTGTACGTCCCCTCGAAGAAGATCACGCGCCCGCCCTCGCCGTCGAACAGCGGGTGCTGTTTGGGGTTGTAGAAGCTGTACCGATCGTGCGTCACCACCTTGCGGGCGTAGGCCCACGGCCCCAGCGGCGTGTCGGCCTCCGCGTACCACACCTCGCCAAGGACCGACGTGCCGAGGCTCTCCACCGCGATCATCACCCAGCGCCGCCGGTACGGGTTCCAGTAGACCGAGCCCCCGTGGGCCGTCACCGCCTTGCCGGTGCCCGCATCCTGCAGCGGCAGCAGGATCTCTTCGCGCTTCAGGCGCCCGGCCGCGATCAGCTTCGCCTGTTCCGCCGGCCCGACCGCGGCGGTGCGGCGCCTCCAGCCGTAGCGGAGCCGCCCGTCCGGACCGCGGTCCAGCTTCGCATCGGCGAGCGCCGATCCTTCCCGCAGGCAGGTGAACGCCTCGTACCGCTCCGGACGAGCGAGTTCCTTCGGGTCGGCGCGCACGCGCACCAGGGGATACGGGTTGGCGAAGTAGACGTAGGCCGTGCCGTCCACGGTGCGCACGAACGGGTGGCCGTCCGGGTGCAGCGGCGCATTCCGGTCGAACGTCGCCACCCTGTCGAACTGCTTGCGTGCATCGTCGAACTCCAGCAGGCCGCGCTCGTACACCTCCAGGTAATTGCGGATGCGGGCGTAGGCGGCGAACAGGCGCTCGCCGCCCTTGCCGTCCGGCAGCACGACCAGGCCGTTGATCCACGTCGGCCCGGGGCCGGGCAGCTTCGCGGTCGGCTTCGCAAACCCTTTCGCGTCGATGAAGTAGGCGAGAGCGACGCCACGCGCCGGGTCGAGGCCGCCCTTGCCGGGCAAGTCGGAGACGGCGCCCGGGACGTGGAAGTTGCCGAGCGGGTACGAAGGCTTGTTCGTGTCGCCCCAGAACCAGTAAATCTTGCCGCGGTAGATGGCGTTGACGACGCTGTCCTGGCCGAGTACCTGGGCGTTGAGCACGGGGCGGCGCAGCGGCACCGCCACGCCGGTCAGGACGCTGTCGCGATAGATGCCGCCGCCGGTGACCCGGTACAGGCGCTCGGCGATGTTGAGGCGCTTGACCTTCAGCTCGGCGCTACCGCCCTCCTTGGCGAGCAGCGACTTGCCGCGGAAGCCGAAGCCGTCCTTCGGGAACTCGTATCCGTGGCTCTTGACGGCGAAGTAGACCGGCTGGTCCATCAGTCCCGGCTCGTGGAAGGCGGCGATGCCGTTGCTGTCGGTGTACAGGCAGACGTTGTGGGTCGTGCGGAGTTCCACCAGCGGCACCCCACGGCCGGTCTGCTCATCGACCACGGCGATCCGAAAATACTTCCCTTTCTCGGGAGGGTCCGCCGCGAGCAACGCCGGCAGGAGTACCCCGGCCATGCAGCCCCCGAGCCACGCCCCGCACGTCGTCCGCTTCATGGCAACCTCCGCACTCTCGCCCTCGCCGTCCCCGCGATGACTGGTATATTCCCTGCGTGGTTCCCGGATACCGCACCCGTGAGGAGTCCCCCCATGCGTTCCGCCTCTCCCGCCGCCCGGCGGCTGCCGCTGCTCGCCGTCCTTTTCGTTGCAGGTGCTGTCATGGCCCGCGCTGACTTCCCGCCGATTGACAGGCTGCCGTCACACCCCAGCCTGCCCGACCCGCTCGCGATGCTCGACGGCACCCGCGTCACCACCCCGGCCGAGTGGCGCGAGAAGCGGCGCCCGGAGCTGCAAAAACTCTTCCAGCACTACATGTACGGGTACTTCCCGCCGAGGCCGGCCAACGTCGCATTCAAGGTCGAGCGCATCGACAAACAGGCGCTCGGCGGCAAGGCAACCCTGAAGGAAATCACGATCTCGTTCGGCCCGCCGGCCACGCCGAAGATCCAGCTGATGCTGTTCGTGCCGAACAAGCGCAGCGGGCCGGCGCCGGTGTTCGTCGGCATGAACTTCTGCGGCAACCACACGCTCGTTACCGACCCGAAGGTGCGCCTGCCCGAGTCGTGGCTGCCCGATCGCTGTCCCGGCGCGAAGAACAACCGCGCGACCGACGCCGGCCGCGGCAAGCAGGTAGACGTGTGGGCGATCGAGCAGACGATCGATCGCGGATACGCGGTTGCAACCCTCTACTGCGGTGACGTGGACCCGGACACAGCCGCCAAACGCCTCGGGATCCAGCCGCATCTGCGCAAGGCGGGCGCGCAGCCGGGGCCGCACGACTGGGGCACAATCGCGGCCTGGGCGTGGGGCATCATGCGGGCGGTCGATTACCTCGTGCAGGATCCCGACATCGACGCTGGGCGCATCATCGTCGTCGGCCACTCGCGGCTGGGCAAGACGGCCCTGCTGGCGGCCGCCTTCGACGAGCGCATCGCCATCGCCATGCCGCACCAGGCCGGCTGCGGCGGGACCGGGCCGAGCCGCCGTATCGGCGACAAGGGGGCCGAGTCGGTCAAGCGCATCAACACCAGCTTCCCGCACTGGTTCAACGGCGCGTTCAAGGAGTTCAACGATCAGCCGGACCGCTTGCCGTTCGACCAGCATTGTTTGGTGGCACTGGTGGCCCCGCGGCCGGTCCTGTTCACGAACGCGGTCGAGGACACCTGGGCCAACCCGACCGGGCAGTTTGAAGTGCTGAAGGCGGCCGAGCCGGTGTACCGTCTGCTGGGCGCCGGCGGGCTGGAGGCGAAGGCGATGCCGGCGACGAACAAGCTGAGCGGCGGCACGCTGGGGTACTACATCCGGCCGGGCAAGCACTCGATGACGCCGCGGGACTGGCGCGTCTTCCTCGACTACGCCGACCGGCACCTCAAGGCGCGCAAGGGCGACGGGAAGAAGTGAGAGGCAGGGAGAGCTGCTTTTAAAGCCCACGGGCTGCGGCCCGTGGGCTTTACCACCTTTCTTCAGTCCCCCTCAACCCAGTACCTCCAGCCCGAACACCGTCAGATCGTCGACCTGCCGCGTCTGCGCGAACAGCTCCTGCGCCAGGCGCGGCACCAGTTCGTGGACCGGCAGCGCGCGGTGGTGTGCGGCGGCGGCGAGGAGGCTGGCGGTCCCGACGGGTCTCTCGTCAAAGGCGGCCGCGTCCATGCCGTCGGTGTAGATCAGCACCTTGTCGCCGGGCCGCAGCGGATGCGAGCGCACCGGGTAGCTGGTGTCGAACACGCCGAGCAGGCTGCCCTCGATCTGCCACTGCACCGGGGCGCCATCGTGCGGCAGGTAGACCGGGTACGGGTGGCCGGACCGGGCGAACTGGAACGTCCGGTCGTGGAAGTTGTACAGTGCGTACACCATCGTGATGAACGGCGTTTCCGACAGGCGCTGCTCGATCAGATCGCGGTTGAGGCGCTGCAGTACCTCGCCGGGCGGCACCAGCCGGTATTGCTGGCCGAAGATCTCCTTCGCCCGCACTCCCTTCTTGACGAAGATCGTCAGCAAACTCGCCGGCACCCCGTGGCCCATCGCGTCGGCGACGTAGAACCCGATGTGCCGCTCGTCCAGGCGGAACACGTCGTAGAAGTCGCCGCCGACCTGACCGCACGGCTGGTAGTGGACGGCGAACCGCACCTGCGGCACCTCCGGCAGGGTGTGCGGCAGGAAGCTCTGCTGGATGCGGCGGGCCAGTTCCAGCTCCTGGTCGATGTGCTGGTACGCGACCTGGAGGCGCTTGTTGATGCGATTGACCTCGGCGGTCTTCTCCGTCAGCCGGTCGTGGCCGTCCTTGATGCGCAGCAAGGCACGAGTTTGGGCGAGCAATTCGGCCGGGTCGAACGGGCGCAGCAGGTAGGCGTCGGCCCCGCACTCCAGGCTCGCGAGGCGGGCGCCCGGTGCGTGGTCGGCGGTGACGAAGAGGAGGGGCAGGAAGTCCTCGGCGGTGCGCCCGCGCAGACGGCGGCACAGTTCCAGCGCGGCGGGCGCCTGGCGCGTACCATCGACGACGACAAGACGACAGGCAGACAGGTCGGCGGGCTCGGCGGCGGCAAGGGTGTGGTCCTGAATGCCGTGGCCCTCGCGCTCCAGGAGGCGACGCACATCGTCCACGGATGCCGACTCGGCGGCGCACAGGAGGACACGGGACGGGGCCGCTGCTGCCATGCTACCTCTCTCTTCACGCGCGCTTTCACTATACGCGGAACCAGATACCGTGTTCAGAGGGTGGCAGTCAAGGCGACAGCGAGAGTCCTCCGGGCAAGGTTTATGTAAAAGCCCACGGGTAGCGTTCCGCGGGTGGAGATGCTGGGAACCAGGCCCACGGGGCGTCACTCGCGGGCCTGGCGATGGGAGAAAATGGAAAAATCTGGCAGATTATGCTTGACGACCCATCTGAAGTGATCGTATCGTATCAGGAACCGTCAGGAGTTGATGGGTTTCCATCACGATCTTCCAGGGTCTTCCCGTGCTCGTCGAGGAACGTCGCCAGCGGGTGCTGGACCTGATCAGCAGGCAAGGATTTGCCTCCCTGGCCGAACTGGCGCAGGCGATCCAGGTGTCAGAATCGACTCTGCGGCGCGACCTCGATTACCTCGACCACCGCGGGGCGATCCGGCGGACCCGCGGCGGCGCGGTTTACCTGAACGAGGAGGGGGTTCTGCCGGCCCTGGAGGAACGGGTAGCGCGGCAGATCGACGAGAAGCGCGCGATCGCCCGCGCCGCGGCGGCGCGGGTCCGTGACGGCGACGCCATCCTGCTCGACGGCGGTACGACCACGCTCGAGGTTGCCCGCCTGCTGGTCGGCCGGCCGCTGCAGATCGTTACCAACAGCTTGCCCATCGCCAACCTGTTCGCCAGCAACCGGGAGACCGATCTGATCCTCCTCGGCGGGTACATCTACCCGCGCACCGGCGTGGCGCTGGGTCCGCTGACGACGCGCATGCTGCCCGACGTCCACGTCCACCAGGCGGTGATGAGCGTCGGCGGGCTGACGGCTCGCGGGCTGTTCAACAGCAACCTCCTGCTGGTCGAAACCGAGCGCGAGATGATGCGCTGCGCCGACGAGGTCGTGGTCGTCGCGGATCATACCAAGGTCGGGCGGCAGGCGCTGGCGTTCCTGTGCGAGCTGTCGGCGATCGACACACTGATCGTGGACGGCGAGCTGACCCCGGACCAGCGCGCGTTGCTTGAGCAGGCGGACGTGCGGCTGCTGGTCGCGGGCGAACACACGAACGGACAGGCGGCGGAGGAGTTTCAGCAATGAGCACGGGGACGCTGGACCGGGTTCTGGTGGAGCGGCTGGTCCGTCAGGTGTTGACCGAACGGCTCAACGGACGCGCGGGATCCTCTCGCCCCCCCGGCCCCTCTCTCCCACGAGGGGAGAGGGGGGAGACGGGCACAGGCGCCGGACCATCACCGAGCCGCCTCCAGTCTGCTGCTTCCCCCTCCTCCCTCGTGGGGGAGGGGGGCCGGGGGGGTGAGGGGATCCCGCGGTTGGTGGTGAACATCTCGGCCCGGCACTGCCACGTCACGCAGGAAGACCTGGAGCGGCTGTTCGGCAAGGGCCACCGGCTGACCGTCCACAAGCCGCTGTACCAGGACGGGTTCTTCGCGGCGGCGGAGACGGTGACGATCGTCGGTCCGCGGCACCGGCTGATCCCGAACCTGCGCATTCTCGGACCGTGCCGCGACCACAGCCAGGTCGAACTGGCGTTCACCGACGCGATCTCGCTCGGCCTGGACGTGCCGGTGCGCAAGAGCGGCGACCACCGCGACTCGCCCGGTTGTTACCTGCTCGGTCCGGCCGGGATGATCGAACTGCCGCGCGGGGTGATCCGCCACGAGCGGCACGTCCACATGGGCCCGTCGGACGCGGCCTTTTACAGCGTCAGGGACGGCGATCGACTGAACCTGCGAATCAGGAGCACCTGTGCGGCGGTGCTCGAGGATCTGCTCGTTCGGGTGGCGTCCGCCTCCAAGCTGGAGGTCCACCTCGACACCGACGAGGGCAACGCGGCCGATCTGCCGCACGCGACCAGGGTGGAACTGTTCAGGTAGTGGGGTCGGTCATCCGAGCCCGAAGCGTCAGCGCGGGACGAGTCTCAACCCGCGCTGACGCTTCGGACCCGGACGGCGGCCTCGACCCGTGGAGGTTAATGATGGCTGGTTCACACATGGAAGCCCTCGGGCTTCTGGAGACGAAGGGGCTGGTGGCGCTCATTGAGGGGAGCGACGCCATGCTAAAGTCCGCGAACGTGACGCTGATCGGCTGGCAGAAGATCGGCAGCGGGCTGGTGACGGCGATGGTCGTCGGCGATGTGGCCGCGGTCAAGGCCGCGATCGACGCCGGCGCCGCGGCGGCCGGGCGTGTCGGCGAGGTCGTCGGCGTGCAGGTCATCCCGCGGCCGCACGAGGATCTCGGCGCCGTCCTGCCAACGGCCGGAAAGAAGCAGTCCGCGAGCGTCGGCTGAGAAGACATTTATTTGAACTGAGGATATCCCCAATGGCGACGAACAATTCGAGAAACGGCGGTAACGGTGAGGCGCTCGGCCTGATCGAGACGAAGGGGCTGATCGCGACCATCGCCGCGACCGACGCGATGTGCAAGGCGGCGAACGTGACGCTGGCCGGTCAGGTCCAGATCGGCGGGGCGTTCGTGACGACCTTCGTTCGCGGCGATGTCGGGTCGGTCCGGGCGGCGGTGGACGCCGGCTCCCACGCGGCCAGCCAGTACGGCGAACTGGTCAGCGCCCACGTCATCCCGCGTCCGGAAGAGGATGTCGTGGAAAACTTCCTGGGCAAGTAGCAAGCCGCTTTCAGCGGTCGGCGGTCAGCTTTCAGCAAGATTGGCAACTGACCGCCGACCGCCGATAGCTGACCGCTGAAACCATGAAGATCCTTGTCGCGAATCTCGGCAGCACCAGCTTCAAGTACCGCCTGTTCGACATGGCGGACGAGCGCGTGCTGGGGCGCGGCGGCGTCGAGCGCATCGGCTCCGAGCGGGCGCGCTGCTACGTCGCCGCGGGCGGTATCTCGGAGGACGCGCAGGTGCCGGCGCCGGACCACGCGGCAGCCGTCCGCCTGTGCCTGCAGCAGCTGTCCGACCCGCGCATGAAGTGCCTGAAGGATCCGTCGGAACTGGCCGCCATCGGCTTCAAGGCGGTCCACGCCGAGGGGCTGACCGGCGTGCATCGGGTGAGCGACCAGGTGCTGACCGCGATGGACGCCTACGCCGACGTCGCCCCGGCCCACAACCCGCCATACGTCGTTGCCATGCGGCTGCTCGCGAAGGAATTCCCGGCCCTGCCGCTGGTGGCCGCGTTCGAGACCGGGTTCCACGAGACGATCCCGCCGGCCCGACGGCTGTACGCGGTCCCGCTGGAGTGGGCCGAGCAGTACGGCATTAAACGGTGGGGCTTCCACGGGGCGAGCCATCGCTACATCGCCGAGCGGATGGCCCAGCTACTGCATAACCGGCAGATTCGGGTGATCTCGTGCCACCTCGGCGGGAGCAGCTCGCTGTGCGCCATCCGGGCTGGCAAGTCGGTCGCGACCAGCCTCGGCATGAGCCCGCAGAGCGGTCTGCCGCACAACAACCGCGTCGGCGACTTCGATGCCTTCGCCCTGCCGGCGCTGCTGCGCCGGACGGGCAAGACGCTGGAAGCGCTGCTCGACGACCTGGCCAATCGGTCGGGGCTGGAAGGGATCAGCGGGGCCGGGCGCGACCTGCGCGACATCGAGTCGGCGGCCGCCGCTGGCGTCCAGCGGGCGAAGCTGGCGCTGGACGTCTTCGCCGAGTCCGTGCGCCACTACCTGGGCGCGTACCTGCTCCACCTGGGCGGGTGCGACGCCATCGTCTTCACCGGCGGCATCGGCGAGAACTCTCCGGCGATGCGCGAGCGGATCTGCGCCAACCTCGACTGGTTCGGGATCGCGCTGGATCCGGCGTTGAACGTCCGGGGCGTCCCGGAGTCGCGCATCGACGCGCTCGGTAGCCGGGTGCAGGTCTGGATCATGCCGACAAACGAGGAGTTGATCGTGGCGCGGCAGGCGAAGGAACTGCTGGAATCCAGATAGGCCGCAAGCGGCGGAATCGAGGGCACCCATCATGTTCCTGGCCCGAGTCACCGGCAGCGTGGTCGCGACGCAGAAGGTCGCCTCGATGATCGGTCACAAACTGCTGACCGTCGAACCGCTGCGCATCGACCCGGCGCACCGCGACCGGCTGGCGACGACGGGCCGGACGTTCGTTGTGGTCGATACCGTCGGCGCCGGCCAGGGCGAGCTGGTGCTGATCGTCCAGGGGTCGAGCGCCCGCCTGACGCCGGAGACGGAGAAGCTGCCGGTGGACGCGACCATCATCGGTATCGTGGACACGGTCAACGTCGAGAATCGGACCATCTTCAACGCGCGCGAACCATGATAGAAAGCCCACGGGTGGCATCCCGTGGATGAAGCGCTCGCAGGACCACGGGACGCCACCCGTGGGCTTTATCGGGAATCCGAAATCAGGAAACAGCCATGCAAGTGACCGACCAACTGATCCGCGACGTGGTCCAGCAGGTTCTGACGCAGATGCACGGCGGCAAGGCGCCTTCGGCCAACGGCAACGGCCGGGTTCGCGCCTGGGGCGTGTACGACGACGTCGGCAGCGCGGTCGCGGCCGCCGCCGACGCCCAGAAGCGGTTCGAGGCGATGGGCCTCGACGCGCGCCGCAAGGCCGTCGCCTGCGTCCGCCGCATCTGCATCGACCAGGCCGAGCAACTCGGTCGCGAGGAGCTGGAAGAGACGCGCATCGGCCGACTCGTCCACAAGGTCGAGAAGCTCAAGGTGTGCGGCGAGAAAACGCCCGGCGTCGAATTCCTCCGGACGGAGGCGTTCAGCGGCGAGAACGGCGTCACGCTGCAGGAGTTCGCCCCGTTCGGCGTCATTGGCATCATCACCCCGGTGACGCACTCGCTGCCGACACTGGCCTGCAACGCGATCAACATGCTGGCCGCCGGCAACGCCCTGATCTGCAACCCGCACCCATCCGGTGCCCGCATCGCGTGCAAGGGGGCCGCGCTGTTCAACCGGGCGATCCACGACGCCATCGGCATCGACTCGCTCATCACCATCATCCGCACCCCGACGCTGGAGTCGGCCCAGGCGATCTTCGATCACCGCGACGTCCGTCTGCTATGCGTGACCGGCGGGCCGGCCGTCGGCCGGGCCGCGCTCCGCAGCCCGAAGCGCGCCATCGTCGCCGGCCCCGGCAACCCGCCGGTGGTGGTGGACGAGACGGCCGACCTGGAGAACGCCGCCCGCTGCATCGTCGAGGGCGGCGCCTACGACAACAACCTGCTCTGCATCGGCGAGAAGGAGGTGTTCGCCGTTGCCGCCATCTTCGACGATCTGCTGGAGGCGCTGACGCGCTACCGGGCGGCCCGGCTCGATCGGGGGCAGATCGAGACGCTGACGAAGGCGGCGTTCGTGCCCACCGAGGGAGATGCCGGCAAGCTGGTCGTCAACAAGGATCTGATTGGCCAGGACGCGGCAGTGCTGGCCGGGCACGCGGGCGCCACGGTGCCGGCCGACACGGAACTGGTGTTCGGCGAGACGGACGAGTCGCACCCGTTCGTCGATCACGAGCAGATGATGCCGTTCGTCCCATTCGTGCGCGTGCCGGACGTGGACGCCGCCATCGAGCTGGCGAAGAAGTACGAGCACGGCTTCCGCCATACGGCGATCATCCACTCGCGCAACGTCGAGACGATCACGCGCATGGGCCGCGAGCTGGACGTGACGCTGTTCGTGCAGAACGGGCCGAGCATGGCGGCGCTGGGCAGCGGCGGCGAGGGCTACCTGAGCTTCAGCATCGCGACCCCGACCGGCGAGGGAGTGACGACGCCGCTGACGTTCACCCGGCAGCGGCGGACAACCACGGCGGCCGGCGGGATGCGGGTGCTGTAGCCAGTGACCAGCCCGGAGCGCGAGCGACGGGTACTGCAGCGCCCGTCGCTCGTGCTCCGGGCTGGTAAGGGGAAGGTTGCATGCAAGTCGGGCTCATCGTGGGGCAGGCGGTTTCCACGGTCAAGCACCCGAGCATGACCGGGTGGCGGCTGCTCGTCGTGCAGCTGCTGACCGCCGACGGCAAAGGCGACGGCGAGCCGATCCTGGCGATCGACAGCCTCGGGGCGCGGGTCGGGGATCGGACGATTCTCTCGAACGACGGGGCGGGGGCGCGGGCGCTGGTGAAGTCGAAGACCTCGCCAGTGCGCTGGATGGTGCTGGGGATCTGCGACACATGAGCGGCAACGGCCAACCCCGCGAGACACCCGTCGGCGAGCACATGCTGCGCTGGCCCGGCGGCGTCGTGTCCGCCGAGGCGCTCGGCCGTTCGCTCAACGGCCATCGCGAGCTGCTCGTCGGGCCGCGTGCAGTCATTACCCCGCTGGCCCTGGAGGAGCTGCGCCACCGCGGCGTCGAGATCCGCCGCGAGGCGCCGGCGCAAGCCGAAGGCACGGCGCGGCCGGCGTGGGGCTACGCTCAGGACCGGCCGCACTCGATGGTCCAAAGCGCCGTCCAGGCTCTGGCCCACGAGGGGCTCAGCTGGAAGGAAATGCCGGCGGCGTGTGGCCCCGAGTGCGGCTGGGCGCGGTCGCTGGCGGAGTGCGTGGCGCGAGGCGAGTGCGCGGGCGGGGTGGTGTTCTGCGCCGACCCGGGGTTGATGTGCTGCGTCGCGAACAAGGTGGCCGGGCTGCGGGCAGTCCCGGTCGCCACCGTCGCCCAGGCGGGGCGGGCCGTACTGACCCTCGGGCCGAACCTCGTCGCGGTCGAGATGCCAGGCCGGACCTTCTTCGAGATCCGGCAGATCCTTCGCGTCCTGTGCATGCCGGGCGCGGCGGCGTGCCCGCCCGGCGTGGCGTGTACCCTGCGGGAGCTGGACGGCCATGCGCATCGCTGAGGTGATCGGCACTGTGACGCTGTCGCGCGCGCACCCGAGCGTCAGCGGATTCCGGTGGATCGTGGCCGTCCCGTTCAGCCTTGCTGCGCTGCGCGACGGCCTGCCGCCGGATGGCGAGGATCTGGTGGTCTACGACGACCTTGGCGCTGGCAACGACAGCCGCATCGGCATCAGCGAGGGGGGCGAGGCGGCCGTCCCGTTCTCCCCCGAGAAGAAGCCCGTGGACGCCTACTGCGCGTGTATCCTGGACACCGTGAGCATCCAGAGAACACCACGGGGGACAGACCAATGACACGAGGGAACCGGACGGCCGGCGGCGCGGCGAAGCGTACCCGGTCGCAAGCGAAGCAACGGCGGGCGGAACTGACGCGGCTTTACGAGGCTGACGAAACCGCCTGGCTGGAGGAGATGTCACGCCTGATCAGGGAGGGCCGCCTCGACGAGGCGGATACCGAGAACCTGAGCGGGTATCTCCTGGACATGGCGAAGCGTGACCGGCGGGAGGTGGTCAATCGGCTGACCACCCTCATCATGCACGTGCTGAAATGGGACCATCAGCCGCGGAAACGGTCCCGCAGCTGGCAGGTGACGATCCTCACGCAAAAGGACGAGTTGCAGGATTTACTGGAAAGTCAGACCCTGAAGAACCACGCGGCGGAGGTTCTCGGCAAGGCCTACGCCAGGGCGGTGAAATACGCCTCGGAAGAAACAGGCCTTCCGGCCGACCGCTTCCCGAACGAGTGCCCGTATACCCTCGACGAGTTACTGTCGTGAGGACAGAGTGGAGCCAGGTATGAACGAGTGGAAGATCAAAGAAGAGATTTGCGAGATCGGCCGGCGCGTCTACAACCGCGGGTTCGCCGCGGCCAACGACGGCAACATCTCCGTCCGCCTCAACGATCGGGAGGTGATGTGTTCCCCGACAATGGTGTCGAAGGGGTTCATGAAGCCGGAGGACATCTGCAAGGTGGACTACGACGGCAAGCAACTCGCCGGGACGCGCAAGCGCTCGAGCGAGATCCTGCTCCACCTGGCGATCTACAGGCAGCGGCCGGACGTGCAGGCCGTCGTCCACTGCCACCCGCCGCACGCGACGGCGTTCGCGGTCGCTGGCGTGCCGATCCCGCAGTGCATCCTGCCGGAGGTCGAGGTGTTCCTCGGCGAGGTGCCGACGGCGGTGTACGAGACGCCCGGGACGCAGAAGTTCGCCGACACGCTGTTGCCGCACCTGAAGGCGAGCAACACGATCATCCTCGCGAACCACGGCACGGTGACGTTCGGGCCGACGCTGGAGAAGGCGTACTGGAACAGCGAGATCATCGACGCCTACTGCAAGATCTTGATCCTCGCGAGGCAGCTCGGGAACGTGAACTACTTCACGCAGGGGCAGACGAAGGAACTGCTCGACCTGAAGAAGCGGCTCGGCTACGACGACGTCCGCTTTTCCCGGGCCGCGAACTGCGACCTGTGCGGAAACAACACGTTCGGCCGCGGGTATGCGGAGGCCGAGCCGGTGGCGGCGTGCGCGTGCAGGGTGAGTGACACCGACCGCGCGAGCGTGAACGGCCGGGCGGGCGGCAACGGCCACCTCGCGGCGGCGCCGGACATGGACGTGCTGGTGCGGACGATCACCGACCAGGTGATGGCGGCGCTGGGGGCGGCCGCGGGGTGATATGATCCGGGCAATCTGCCATAAGGAGGTTCGTCATGGCTACTGTCAGCCTGGAAGCTCGCGTAACCGCGCTGGAGGCGGAGGTCGCCCGCCTGAAGGAAAAAGTCGAACCCGCGCCCGAGCTACCCTGGTGGGAAAAAATCTACGGCTCTTTCGCGGGGGATCCGCTGTTCGAGGAGGCGATGCGCTATGGTCGAGAGTACCGGGAATCCCTCCGACCCGGCCCACGCAAACGCCGGAAGCGCGACCAGGATAGTGCTTGATACCGACCACCTGAGCCTCCTGGAATGGCCAACGGCCGCTGAGGCTGAGATTCTTCGTGATCGATTGAAAGAACTTGGCCCAGAAGACGCGGCGGCAACCATCGTTAGCTTTGAAGAACAGATGCGGGGCTGGCTGGCGGTCCTCGCCAAGGCCCGGACCATTTCCCAGCAGGTAAGCGCTTACGCCCGGCTGCTGCGCCAGCTCGATGACTACCGCAAGATCCGCGTCCTGCCCTTCGACGAGCGTGCCGCAGCCGAGTTCGAGCGACTGCAGAAGTTGAAGTTGCGGGTGGGGACGATGGACCTCAAGGTCGCCGCCATCGTCCTTGCGCACGACGCCACACTGCTTTCCCGCAACCTGCAGGATTTCGAGAAGGTGCCAGGATTGACAGTTGAGGACTGGACGAAGTAACCGGAGCGCGATCATGGACCACACCCAGCTCTATGTTGCCCTGGCACTGATGGGTTTCGGCCTCCTGCTCGGCCTCATCATGATCGTTCTGGGGTTCCGCTTCCAGTTCCGCAAGCAGGACCAGCGGCACCAGGAGTGGATGAAGGCCCTCGACCAGGGCGTCCTGCCGGAGATCCTGCAGGCGCAGGCGGAGACGACGCGTGCCCGGGCGGCGGCCGCGATCGGGCTGGTCGTTCCTCTCTTCATGGCCGGCGCGGCGGTCGGCGGGACGGCCCTCATTCTCGCCTGGCCGGAGGCTTCCTGGCGGTTGCCCGTGCTGTGTACCATCTGGGGTGTCTGCGGCGTCGTCAGTCTCGTGACGGTCGCGACCAGTCTTGGCACGCTGCCGGCGGAAACCGCGGCTGCCGAGGATCGCAGGCAGTCCACGCAGGTCGAGCAGCCCGCCAGCAAGGACACAATCACTCCGAAATCCGACGTGGGGATTCTCCATGAAAGTTAGCATCATCGGCGGCGGCGGGCTCGTAGGCAGCATGACGGCGTATGCCCTGCAGTGCGGCGGCGTCGTCCACGACATCGCCCTGATCGACGCCAACAAGGATCTCGCCCAGGGCCAGGCTCTCGACCTGCTCAACGGCGCCGCCCTCGTCGCCGACCAGCGCATCCACGCGGGCGACATGGCCGAGGTGGCGACCAGCAACGTCGTCGTCATCACCGCCGGCCTGCGCCGCAAGCCGGACGAGAGCCGCCTCGACCTGATCAACCGCAACGTCGATCTGTTCCTCGGCATCCTCGACCAGGCGAAGGCGGCCGGGCTCAAGGAAAGCAGTTACCTCGTCGTCGTCAGCAACCCGGTGGACGTGCTGACCTACCTGGCGGTGCAGCGCGCCGGGTTGCCGTGGCAGCGCGTCCTCGGGCTGGGGACGCAGCTCGACACGGCCCGGTTCCGCGGCTACCTGGCGAAGCGACTGCAGGTGCCAGCGACGCAGGTCAACGCCCTGATCCTCGGCGAGCACGGCGACAGCATGGTGCCGATCTGGTCGAGCGCCGCCGTCAACGGCCTGCCGCTGGAGCAGTGGCCCGGGTTCGGCCCGAACCTCCAGAAGGAGGTGTTCGAGGAGACGAAGACGGCCGGCGCCCAGATCATCAAGCTCAAGGGCGGCTCGGGGTTTGCCGTCGGGCTGTCGATCCGCGAGGTTGTCCACGCTTTGGCCCTCGACAGCCGGCGCGTCCTGCCGGTCAGTACCTTGCAGATGGGCGCCTACGGGCTGCGCGACGTGTGTCTGTCGGTGCCGACGGTTGTCGGCTGCGGCGGGGTCCGCCAGCACGTCGAGCTGGCGCTGACGCAGAAGGAACGGCTGGGCATCCAGCAGTCGGCCCGGGTGCTGCGCGAGACGATCCAGCAGGTCGAGGCGCGCGTCGGCTCGGTCCGCGCCGCGGCGGGCAGGGGGCAACAACCCGCGCCCGCCGCGGCTCCGGCGCCGGCGGCCGCCACGGCGGGTAACGGCCGCACGATTCCGCGAGCCGCCTGGCAGCGCGCGAAGTAGGTCTGGGCCGCGAGAACCGAAGGGGCGAAGCACCGATGGACAAATCCCTCGACGTCAAACTGCGGCGCATTCACGCCGACCCGCACGGGTGCAAGGACTTCCTCCTCGCCGACGCCAAGGACGCCGACATGGCCCTCGCCATCGGCGCCCCTGGCCTGTCCCCGGAGGCCCACGGCGGCGAGCTGCGCTACCGCAGCCTGCGCGAGTACCGCGACACCATCGAGCAGATCGTCGCGCAGCGGCTCGTGGACATCATGCTCATGTCCGCCAGCACCAGCGAGGTGCTCACCCTCCACAGGCGCCTCTTCGATGACAGCCCGGTGACACCAGCGGTGCGCGCCAACGACACGACCGACATCCACGTCTACCGCGGCGGCCGGTCGCCGGCCCAGCCGTCGCTGCCGTTCCGCACCGCCACGCTCGACCACATCCAGTGCGGCCACCTCGACTGCACCGCCGCCGAGCGGTCGCGCGGGCCGGATCTGGGGCTGTACAGCATCACCTTCAACAACGACGCGGCGCTCGACCGCGTTGCGCTCGAAGAGTACCACGCGTTCCGCCTGGAGGCCGAGCGCAAGGGGTTCCGCCACTTCCTTGAGGTGTTCGATCCGAACCGGCCGGAGGCGGTCGAGGCCAGCCAGCTCCCCGGGTTCATCAACGACGTGATCGTGCGCACCCTCGGCGGGGTGACGGCGAAGGGCCGGCCGGTCTTCCTCAAGATGGTCTATCACGGCCCGCGGGCGATGGAGGAACTCGTCCACTACGACCCGCACCTCGTCGTCGGCATCCTCGGCGGGTCGGCCGGCACCACCTACGACGCCTTCAAGCTGCTGAGTGAGGCGAAGAAGTACGGCGCCCGCGTCGCCCTGTTCGGCCGCAAGATCAACAACGCCGAGAACCAGCTGGCGTTCGTCCGATTCCTGCGCTGGATCGCCGACGGCGAGGTCGGCGCCGAGGAGGCCGTCCGCGCCTACCACGGCGTGCTGCAACAGCTCGGCATCCGCCCGCACCGGCCGCTGGAGGAGGATCTGCAGCTGCAGACCGGCGTGATGAGCTACGGCGGCAGCGGTGTCACGATTAGCCCCCCTCCATCAACCAACGGTCAGCCGACGCCGACGGAGGTGAATGGAACACACGCCGCCGCGTCCCGCCCCCCCGTCGCCCCGCAGCCGTCCGCCAACGGGGAACCGGACTTCGCGAAGCTGTCGCCCGCCGAGAAGGTCGCCTACCACCGCGCCCGCTGGGACCGCATCCTCGGGTAGGTGGTCCCGCCGGACAATTCCTGTCGCCCGGTGGAGGGCGCTCCCCATGTACAAGGCAAGGGAGAGGGTGTGTAAGGGGTGTTCGTAAAGCCCACGGGACGCCGCCCGTGGGCTTTGAGGGATCCTCTTGCGCACCGTGCCCGCGGGGGGTGAGCCCCTGGCCGAGGCGTGCCGACTTTTCCCGCGCTCAGCGCTCCGATGGCGGGATGTGCAGCGCCGCGAAGCTGCACAGGCCGAAGCCATTCGGGCGCATCTGTCGCGGCCGAATCCGGTCCGCGGCGTGGCCGTTGAAGTTGATGTAGAGGGTGGCGCCGTCGGCGCTGACCTTCATGCCGTAGGTGCCGGCCGGGACGTAATCGTGCGCCTGCTCGAACGCCCGCGCCAGGAACGCGAGCACCTTCCGCCGGCCAGTCGTAATCTCGTACTGCACCACTGGTGTGCCGTGGCGGAACGCCCCGCCGTGGGCGCCCGGCAGATAGTAGAGGAAGCGCTCGTCCGGCGACAGCTCGCACACCGTCACGTAGTCTCCGCGCAGCCATCCCGGTCCGAGCAGCTGCACCTCGTCGCGCGCCGGCCGGTAGCGGAACAACTGGCCCGAGCGGTGCGTCGTACCATAGATGCAGCCGTCGCGCGACTCGCGGGCGGACGAGCGCATTCCGGGCGAGTTGGCGAATGACGAGCGCGTGCGCGCCTGGCGGCGCGCGGCCGCGTCGTACTTCCAGATCCCGCCTTCCCCGTTGAAGTACACCGACCCGTCTCGGCCGACCGCGAAGTTACGGTTGAACGTCACCGACCCGTCCGGCCCCTGGAACACGACGCGGCGCGTCTCCAGGTTCAGGCCGTACAGGGCGTTCCCGCCCGCCTCCAGGTTGCACCACCAGACGTTGCGCTGCCGGTCCAGGTACGAGGTCGCGGTGCAGCGCGGCCGCGGCAGGTCGGCGTGGACGGTCGTCCGGCCGGTCTGCGGATCGAATCGGTACAGCTGCCCGCCGGGAAGGCGGGCCGTCCAGCGGAACTGCTCCTGATTGGCCCGGTTGCCGTCGTTGAGGGTACAGCTGAAGTAGATCTTGTTGTCGGCTCCCTCGTCGATGCGCGCGTGGACCTTCGACCAGGCCGGCTGGCCCTGCTGGGGCGGCACCACGCGGTTCATGTCCACGATCTGTTCGAGGGTGCGGCGGCGCGGATCCCAGCGGTAGAGGAAGCACCGCGCATCGCCGCCCGCGTCGTTGCCGTGGTCGCCGATGCCGCAGTAGACGCGGCCGTCGCTGGCGACGGCGATGTCCCCCCACGACGACCACAGCCGCCGGCTGACGGCGTCGGTGCCGAGGTTGTCGTGGAGCGCGAGGTCCACGGTCGGCGCCGTCCGCGCCACCGTGAACGGGGCCGCGCCCTCCTCGCGCCCGGCCGTGCGCACGCTCGCCGGCACTTCGAGGAAGGCGTCGGACCGGAGCGACACCGTCCCTTGCCGGGCGCCGCGGAGCGGGGGGGGCCACGGTTGCGGCGCCTGCCCGCCGGCACGCGGGGCGCCGCGCAGCAACGTCATCCCCAACCCCACGAGCAGGGCTTCGCGTCTGGTCATCTTCATGGTGGGTTCTCTGAAAGGTGGGTGAATGAGATAACCTCTCCCCGCCGGCAGGTAGTGAGGAGTGAGGAGGGGGAAACCTGAAGCCCACGGGCCGCCACCCGTGAGCTTTATTTCCTCACTCCTCCAAGGTTTCAGCGGGCGGACTTCTTCTCGATTTCTTTCTGCTTGCCCTTCTCGCCGCCCTTACCGGCCTGGATCACCTCGACACGAACCACGCGCGGCCGCTCCTGGAACTCCCACTCCACGCGCACCCGGCTGCCGACCTTTAGCTTGCGGATGATCTCCAGCACCTTCTTGTCCGGGCCGCCGCCGGCCGCCGGGGCGCCGCCGACCCAGTGCGGCACGTATCGCCGCGCCTTCTCCTCTCCGTCGGCCTTCACCTCGATGAAGGCCGGCCCCGTCTTCACCAGCGTGCCGACCACTGTCCCCTTGCGTTTTTCCGGCTCCTTCTTCGCCTCCTTGTCCTTCCCCTGCGCCAGGAGGGTAGGTTCCTCCTCGGACCGGACCCAGTTCCCGACGGCGAGGACCGCCCCCACCAGCATGCCGACGATCAGGCGTTTGTCCAACATTGTGTGCTCCCCCTTCGCAATGGGATGTTGAAAGTCCACGGGTAGCGTCCCGTGGACGAAGTGCTGGAGACTTGACCCACGGGACGTCACCCGTGGGCTTTCCAGATGCCACCGCACAATAACTCCCTTGCCTCGCACCGGCGCTGACGGCCGGGACCGTCCCGGCGGGGGTTATCGTATGGGCCGCTCTCCCGTGGGCACCGTGGAATCGGGGCCGGTCAGGGCGGGGAAGCGTCCCTCCCGCACGTGTCCCGAATCCGGTCGATCGCCCACCGCGCCGCCTCGCGCACCAGCGACTCCGGATCGGTCAGGGCGCGCTGCAGAGCCGGCAGGGCCGCCGGGTCGCCACGGTTGCCGAGCACAAGGGCCGCGTTGCGCAGCAGCCCGCGCCGCTTGCTTCGCAGCAGGGCCGTGCCCCGGAATCGCCGGCGGAACTCTTCCTCCGACAGGCCGAGCAACTCCACAAGATCGACCGCCACCAGGTCCGGGCGCGCGGCGAGGCCCGGCTCCGTCCCGGCCGACGCCTTGCGGTTCCACGGGCAGACTTCCTGGCACACGTCGCAGCCGAACGCCCAGTCCCCGACCCCGGCACGCAGCTCGTCGGGCACCTGGCCCTTCAGCTCGATGGTGAGGTAACTGATGCAGCGGCGCGCGTCGAGCTGGCCCGGAGCGACAAACGCCCCTGTCGGGCAGGCGTCCAGGCAGGCCGTGCAGGTGCCGCAGTGGAAGGATTCGTGCGCCGCGTCCGGGTGCAGCTCAAGATCCAGCAGCAGGGCGCCGAGGAAAAGGTAGCTGCCGAGGCGCCGGTTTAGCAGCATGGTGTTCTTGCCGACCCACCCCAGGCCGGCGCGGCGGGCGAAGTCGCGCTCCAGCAGTGGGGCCGTGTCCACCACCCCGCGCCCGCGGCAGTCCGGGGCGGCACGGCCCACCCATTCGAGGAGCCGGTTCAGCCGGTCGCGCAGCAGGTCGTGGTAATCGACTCCGCGCGCGTACCGGGCGATGCGGCCGGCCAGCGGCGGGAGGGGCGGATCGGCAGCGGGGAAGTGGTAGGACATGCCGACCATGACGACGCTGCGCACCCCAGGCAGAATCGAGTCGGGGTGGCGGCGGGCGTCGGCGTGCCGGGACAGGTAGCCCATTTCCCCGGCGTGGCCGGCGTCGAGCCAGGCGCGGAAAGAATCGAAGCCGTCCGCCGGCCCGGCTGCGGCGATCCCGACCAGCTCGAACCCGAGCCGGCGGGCCTCCCGTTTGATGTCCCCTTCCAGGGCCGGCATGACTCGGCCCGCAGCGCGGGCCACCCCCGTTTGGCGAAACAGGCTGTTGACAGCGGTGTGACAGGAACGTTTATTATACCCCGCCCGGCGGCCCTGCGGGATCTCACGGAATGATCGAATAGCAGGAAAGCGCGACGAGTCGATAGGGATGGTCAACATCCTGCGGGCCGCGTGCGTGCTGCCGGTGGGATGAAGGTTCGTTCGCTCTCCCCGGGTAGACGAAGGCGTTTACCGGCAGAGGTCAAGGAAGGGGAGAGTCGTTGGTGCCTTCCGGCATGGGGCCGGGAGCGATTCCTCAAATGGGGGCTGGATCATGCGGATCGTGTTTGCGGGTCTGTGCGTGGCGGCGGCGGCGTTGCTCGTGGGCGCGGGGCAGAACTCTCAGGCCGGGCAGAAGGAGAAGTACTCCATCTCCGACGTGATGAAGCAGGCGCACAACAAGAAGACCGGGCTGCTCAAGAAGATCGCCTCCGGCAAGGGTGACAAGGCGGATGCCGAGAAACTGCTGGAGATGTACATCGCACTGGCCAAGAACAAGCCCCCGCAGGGCGACGCCGACAGCTGGAAGAAGTTCACCGACGGGCTGGTCGCCGCCGCCAAGGTTGCCGTCGAGGGCGGCAAGAACGCCGGCAAGCAGCTGACGAAGGCCGCCAACTGCGGGGCCTGCCACAAGGTTCACAAGGGCTAACCACCTGGCTCCTGGGCTGACCGTGCCGTGGAGTCAACCCCGGACCCGCCAGGTCATCCTGGCGGGTCCGTTCGCTGCGCCTGCGTTGCCCGGCGCCTGGGGGCGCGTTACAAAGACGCTGGACGGTTCGGCCGGCCAGTCGTCGCCGGCCCACGCGCGTCGCTCACAACCGCCGGGGAAGCGCATGCTCGACGGCCCCTCCGTGGTCGCCGCCCTGAAGGACTGCGGCGTCACGCACGTCGTCTGGTTGCCCGACAGCGAACTCGGGACGTGGGAGCCGGCCCTGACCGGGCCGGGCGGGCTGCCGCTCATTCGCGTCTGCCGCGAGGGCGAGGCGATCGGTATCGCCGCTGGCCTGCTCCTCGGCGGCGCGCGGCCGGTGGTCCTGATCCAGTGTACCGGCCTGTTCGAGGCCGGCGACGCGCTGCGCAACGTCGTCCACGACCTGAAGTTGCCGCTCTTCCTGGTCGTCGGGGTGCGCAGCTGGTACGCCCGCCAGGCGGGGACGAGCGGCGACTCGTGTCCGGTGTTCACCGAGTCGATCGTGCGGGCGTGGCAGCTGCCGTACACCCTCCTGGAACGCGGGCACACGGCGGCGGACCTGGCGGCCGCGTACCGGCAGGCCCGCGCCGACGGCCGGGCTGCGGCCATCCTGCTTGCGGAGTGACCGCCGTGCCGATGACGCAGCGCGAAGCCCTGGAAGTGGTGGCTGGCCATCGCGGCGACCGCGTGGTCGTGACGACGATGACGGCGGTCGCCATCTGGCCGCAGCTGGCCGATTCTCCGCTCGACTTTCACTACATCCCGTCGGCGATGGGGCACGGGCCGGCGCTGGGGCTCGGGATCGCCCTGGCGCAGCCGGGCCGCGGGGTGATCGTGCTGAACGGCGACGGTTGCACGCTGATGAGCCTCGGCTGCCTGGTGACGCTGGCGGCGAACCCGGCCGACGTGTACCTCGTCATCCTCGACAACGCTCTTTACGAGGTGACCGGCGGGCAGGCGACGGCGGGCGCCGGGCGCGTCGCGTTCGCGGCCCTGGCGCGGGCCGCTGGGATCCCGCGCGTTTACGCCTTTGACTCCCTCGACGCCTGGCGGGCGGGCGCGGCGGAGGCGCTGACCGGGCCGGGGCCGGTGGCGGTGTGGCTGAAGGTGGAAGGGCGTCTCGGCCAGAAGACGCCGAAGGCTCCGCGGCCGATGGCCGAGCAGATCGCCCGGTTGCAGCAAGCGCTGGGCGTTCAAAGCTCCCGGGTGGCATCCCGTGGGCCGGGTGCTGGAGACCTGACCCACGGGACGTAACCCGGGGGCCAGACCCCCTGAGACTTGACCCACGGGACGCCGCCCGTGGGCTTTATGGTGGCAGGATAGAATTCCGGGAATGCCGGTTGCGAACCCCCGCCCGGTCCGCGTACCCTGGAGGTATCCTACCTGACGGTTCGGAGCACAGCATGCGCACGCGCGGTTTCCTTTCCCTTCTGCTGCTCGCGGTCGCCTCCGTCGGCAGTTCCGCCGCCGACAACGACGGCAGCGTGTTCTTCGAGAAGCAGATCCGGCCCGTCCTGGTCGAGCACTGCTACGAGTGCCACTCGGTCGAAACGAAAAAGCAGCGCGGCGGGCTCCACCTCGACACGCGCGCCGCCCTCCTCAAGGGCGGCGATTCCGGCCCCGCCATCGTTCCGGGCAAGCCGAACGAAAGCCTCCTCATCAAGGCGGTGCGCTACACCGCGCCCGACATGCGCATGCCGCCGAAGAAGAAGCTACCGGCGGCGGTCGTCGCCGACCTGGAGAAGTGGGTCGCGCTGGGCGCCCCGGACCCGCGCACCGGCAGCGGGCCGAAGGTCGCGGGCAACGGGTGGGATCTGGAGAAAGGCAAGCGGTTCTGGAGCTTCCAGCCGCCGCGCCAGCATTCGGTGCCCGCGGTCAAGGACGCCGCCTGGCCGCGCGGCAACCTCGACCGCTTCCTGCTGGCGAGCCTGGAGAGCAAGGGTCTGCGCCCCGCCCCCGACGCCAGCCGCGCCGACCTCATCCGCCGCGCCTGCTACGCCCTCATCGGCCTGCCGCCGACACCCGCCGAGGTGGACGCCTTCGTCAAGGATCGCACCCCTGGCGCGTTCGCCCGGGTGGTCGATCGGCTCCTCGCCAGCCCGCACTTCGGCGAGCGCTGGGGCCGTCACTGGCTCGACGTCGCCCGCTACGCCGACTCCAGCGGCGGCGGGCGCTCGCTGATCTTCCGGCAGGCGTGGCGCTACCGCGACTATGTCATCAACGCCTTCAACAGCGACAGGCCATACGATCGCTTCATCCTGGAGCAGATCGCCGGCGACCTCCTCGAGGCCCGCACGCCCGAGGAGCAGGAGGCACTGCTGATCGCCACCGCCCTGCTCCTGCTCGGCCCGCACAATTACGAGCGCCAGGACAAGCCCGGCCTCGAAATGGACATCATCGACGAGCAGATCGACACGATCGGCAAGGCGTTCCTCGGCATGACGGTCGGGTGCGCCCGCTGCCACGACCACAAGTTCGACCCGATCTCCCACAAGGACTACTACGCCCTCGCCGGCATCCTCAAGAGTACGAAGTGGATCGTTCACGCGAACGTCTCCAACTGGACCGAGCGACCGCTGCCGGTGTCCGGCAAGCTGGCGCAGGCGGTCAAGGAGCACGAGGCCGCCGTCGCCGCCCTGAGGCGCGAGCTGGAGCAGGTCCGCGCCGCCGAGAAGAAGGCCGGCAAGGTCGTCGCCGCCAAGGGCAAGGGGGCACTCGACCCGCGCCTGCTGCCGGGCATCGTGATCGACGACAGCCAGGCCAGGGTGGTCGGCAGCTGGAAGCACTCCGTCTTCTCCGGCACCTTCGTCGGCAAGGGCTACCTCTTCGACGAGCGGGGGAAGAAGGAGGACAAGACGCTCACCTTCATCCCGGAGATTCCGAAGTCCGGGTTCTATGAGGTGCGCCTGGCCTACGTCCCGTCCACGAACCGGGCAACGAACGTGCCGGTGCGTATCTTCCACACCGACGGCGAGGTGACCGTTCGCGTCAACCAGCGGTTGACGCCGCCCATCGACGGCTACTTCGTCTCGCTCGGCCGCTACCGTTTCGAGAAGGGCAGCCAGTGGTTCGTGATGGTGTCCACCGAGAAGGCCGACGGCCACGTCATCGCGGACGCCGTCCAGTTCCTCCCCGACGACGCGCAGGACGAGCCGAAGGCCGCGCGCCAGGCTCCCGCGCCGGCCGCCCCGGTGAAGGCGAAGGCGCCGGCGGTCACGTCGCGCGCGCTGGAGGCGCGGCTGAAGAAGTTGATCGCGAGCGGCCCGCAGCGGCCGATGGCGATGGCGGTCAGCGAGGCCGACAAGGTCGAGGACTGCTTCATCTGCATCCGCGGCAACATCCACAACCGCGGGCCGAAGGTGTCGCGCGGCCTCCTGGAGGCTCTCATCCCGGCCGGCGCGACTGTCCCCGGCGGCCGGCTGCACATCCCGGCGAAGGAGAGCGGCCGCAGGCAACTCGCCGCCTGGCTGGCTAGCCCGGAGAATCCGCTGACGGCGCGCGTGATGGCCAACCGCGTCTGGCACCACCTGTTCGGCGCCGGCCTGGTCCGCACGGTCGATAACTTCGGCCTGACCGGCGAGCTGCCGTCCCACCCTGAGTTGCTCGACCACCTGGCCCTGCGATTCGTCGAGCAGGGCTGGTCGGTCAAGAAGCTGATCCGCGCGATCATGCTGTCGCGCGCCTACCAGATGGGCACCGAGCCCGCCTCCCCCGAGGTGGCGCAGCTGGCGAAGAAGGTCGATCCCGACAACCGCTTGCTGTGGAAGATGCCGCGCCGCCGCCTGGATGCCGAGTCGATCCGCGACACGATCCTGGTGGTGAGCGGACAGCTCGACCGGGCCGCGGGCGGCGTGTCGATCCGGGCCGGGACGGTGGCCGAGCGCGACTACAAGTTCGAGGACGCGCGGCGCAGCGTGTACACGCCGATCTTCCGCAACCGGGTGCTGGAGCTGTTCGAGGTGTTTGACTTCGCCAACCCGAACGTCTGCAACGGCCAGCGCGTCGTGAGCACCGTGCCGACGCAGGCACTGTACCTGATGAACAGCCCGTTCGTGCAGGAGCAGGCGCGGCTGGCCGCGGACCGCTTCCTGGCCCGCGCGGACGTGGACGATGCCGGGCGCGTCGAGCACGCCTACCGGGTGGCACTGGGGCGGCTGCCGACGGACCGGGAGCGCCGGCTCGCGCTGGAGTTCCTGGCCGGCGCGGCGGCGGACCAGCGCCGGACCGCCTGGGGGCAGCTGATGCAGGCGCTGTTCGGGTGCGTCGATTTCCGCTACGTCAACTAACCAGCCGGGAACGCGAGCGACGGGCGCTTCGCAGTGCCCGGCGCTGGCGCTCCCGGCTGGTGGGGGAACGTTCTTCACAGGGACCGCTTATGAGCCTCCTCGTCTCGCGCCGGCAGGCGCTGAAGTCCATGGCGTGCGGGTTCGGGTATCTCGCCCTCGCCGATCTGGCGAGCACCGCCGGCGCCGCCGGGGCGAACCCGCTGGCACCACGCCCGCCGCACCACACGCCCCGGGCGAAGCGCGTCATCTTCCTGTTCATGCAGGGCGGTCCGTCGCACGTCGATACGTTCGACTACAAGCCGCGCCTGGAGCGCGCCGACGGCCAGCAGATGCCGTTCGACGATGCCCGCACGTTCGCCCGCACCCGCACGGTCACCAACCACCGGGTCATGAAGTCGCCGTGGCGGTTCCGCCCGTATGGGCAGTGCGGGCACCGGGTGTCGGAGCTGTTCCCGCACATCGGCCACCACGCGGACGACCTGTGCTTCCTCCAGGGCATGCACACCGAGGGGATCGCCCACGGCCCGGCGACGCTGTTCCTGCACACCGGCTCGATCAACCTGGTGCGCCCGGCGATGGGCTCGTGGGTGACGTACGGCCTGGGGACGGAGAACCATAACCTACCGGGGTTCGTCACCCTCGCCCCGTCGATGGGTAACGGCGGGCCGCGCAACTGGAGCAACGCCTTCCTGCCGGCCCACTTCCAGGGCACCGCCGTCGGCCGGGCCGGCGTCCCGGCGGCCGAGGTGCAGATCCGCAATCTCGTCAACCGCCAGGTGCCGGCCGCCCAGCAGCGCCGCCAGATCGACCTGCTCCAGGCCCTCAACGCCGAGCAGGTCCGCCGCGCCCCCGGCGATACCGAACTGGAGGCGGTCATCGAGTCGTTCGAGCTGGCCCACCGGATGCAGACGCACGCTCCGGGCGTCCTCGACATCTCCGGTGAGACGCGAACGACGCAGCGGCTGTACGGCATCGGCGAGGGTCGGACCGACAACTTCGGCCGGCTGTGCCTGATGGCCCGGCGGCTGGCCGAGGCGGGCGTGCGCTACATCCAGGTGAGCTACGGCGACAACACCGACAACCCCGCCTGGGACCAGCACTCGAACCTGCCCAAACACGCCGACCACGCGGCCGCGGTCGATAAGCCGGTGGCCGGGCTGCTGGCCGACCTGAAGCAGCGCGGGCTGCTGGAAGACACGCTCGTGTGGTTCGGCGGCGAGTTCGGCCGAACGCCCTACGCCGAGCGCAACGGGACCGGCCGGGACCACAACCCGAACGGGTTCACGATGTGGCTGGCGGGCGGCGGCGTGAAGCCGGGGATCACGCACGGCCGGACCGACGAGTTCGGGCACCACGCGGTCGAGGGCAAGGTCCACATGCACGACCTGCACGCAACGATCCTGCACCAGCTCGGGCTGGACCATACGCGCCTGACGTACCGCTACGCCGGCCGCGACTTCCGCCTCACCGACGTGCATGGGCACGTTGTCCACGAGATCCTGCGCTGACAATTTCGCGCAAAGACGCCAGGAGCGCAAAGGAAGAGATCTTCCTTTGCGCTCCTGGCGTCTTTGCGCGAAACGGCATTATCGAATCGCAATCGGCCGCAGCGCGAACCCGGCCACGGTGCCACGGATCTTGTTCGTCATGCAGACGTAGCAGAACTCGTATGCTCGCTCGCGCGCCAGCTCCTCCAGGAAGTGGAACTCCCCGATGTGGACGCCCTGCTCGATCAGCAGGTAGCGGTGGACCGGGATGAACGTCGCCTGCTCTTTCGGCCCCGGCCCCCACTCCAGCCCGCTTGTGTCCGACCCAACCAGGATGGCGCCCTGCTGCTCCACCAGCCACTTCGCGGCCGCCAGGTCGATCCCCGCGCTGTCGTGCTGCCGTAGCTTGTCGTGGTTCGACCCGTTCTTGCCCCAGTAGCGCAACGTGCCGGTGCGGATCAGCACCGTGTCGCCCGGCCGCAGCGTCGTCTTCTGCTTCGCGGCGGTGGCCTTCAGATCCTCGACCGTGATCCGGTAGTGCGACGGCAGGACGTCCACCTGGCGCATGGCCGCCACGTCGAGCAGGACGCCGCGCGTGACGATCGGCGGGATCGTCGTCGCGTCGCACTTGCGGATGCCGAAGTTGCCGCCCCAGTTCGCCTCCTTGAATCCGTTGTACCAGTGGTCGTCGGCGCCGGCGGTGATGTGGCCCAGGCCGTCGATCTGGGTGCCGACGTTGTCGCTGATGAACAGGGCGCAGCTGTGCCACGCCAGCTTCGCCGGGTTCTGCTTCGGGTCCGCGGCCGGCGCGAAGTCGCCCTGCCGCTTGACCCCCTCCGGCCCGCGGAACGTCATGATCGCCCCCGCGTTGTGCCCCGGCCACCGGAACGATTCGGCGTCGTAGGGCACGCCGAGGTCGTAGACCTTGCCCTGCCTGACCATTCCGAGAGCGGTCCGAATCGTTTCGGGCGTCATGGCGTTGAGCGCCCCGACCTCGTCGCCCTTGCCCCACGGCCCCCACCCCTTGCCCTTCGTCCACCCCTTGACGGCGGGCGACGGTTCGCCCTCGCCGCGTGCCGCCCGGCCCGACAGCGTCCAGCCCAGGGCGAAGGAACTCGCCAGCGCTGCCACCCCCACCACGCACCCGAGCACGCGCATCGTCGTACCCTCCGTTGTCGGCCTGTTACCGCCCGCGCCGTAAAACTCCTCGGGATTGTATGGCGCATCCGGCCTGCGGACGTACCCGCCGGCGCCGGTTGTCCCGGGGACCGCTCGCGGCTACCATGCCGGGGAGTGCTCCCACCCCACCGCCGTGTGACCGAAGGATCCCCGCTCCATGCGACGCGCCGCGCTGGTCGTCCTGCTGCTCCCGCTGCTCGGCCCCGCCCAGGAGGCGCAGGACGCCGAGACTCTGTTCCGCGCCATGGAGGCGCGGATCCGCAAGGCCCGGTCGGTGCGCCTCGGGTTCGACATCGAGGCCGGGGCCGCGCCCCTGAAGGTGTACCTCAAGGGTACGTTCGTTTTCGCCGCCGGCAACAAATCTCGGCTCGAGGCCGACGTGGCCTTCTTCGGCGCTGCCAGCAAGGTCCGGATCGTGTCGGACGGCAAGAAGACGCATGTCACCTCCAGCGACAGCGCCAAGCAGATGCGGAAGAACACCTACGTCCGCCAGGCCGCGGTCCTGGCAGACGCCCTCGCCCGCAGCGGCCTGTACTGGGCGTTCCGTGGGATCCACAAGGCCGACATCAAGCTGAAAAAGGCGAAGGTCACCGAGGTCTTCCACGTCTCCGGGTTCCGCCTCGGCGGCCGCGAGAAGGTGGGCCAGCGTGAAGCGCAGGTCGTCACCTACACGGTGCGCCTCGACGGCAAGGACGAGGTCCGTGCGGCGGTCTGGATCGACATGCAGACCGGCCTGCCGCTCAAGCGCACCCTCGCCCTGCCCGGAGAGAAGACGGCCCGGATTAGCGAGATCTACACCGGGCTGAAGCTGGACGAGCCGACCGACCCGCAACTCTTCGACTCGAGCAAGTGATCGGCCCGCCCTCTCGTCGCTCCGTCCACCCACGCGCCCCGGATGTGTCCTATAGTTGGGATGGTAGGGTTCTCCCTTCATCCCCTGTGACGAGGTGCTCCGTGGCTGCTTCCCCCCCGCACGATTCTGACCTCAACGCCCGGGAATTGCGCCGCACCTGGGAGGGCTGGTCCCCGCTGTCCGAGACGAGCGCCGATCTGGGAGGGAGCAGCGCCCCCGACATCACCCTGCCGCCGGAAGAGGCCGGGACTGCGCCGGCGGCCTGCCCGCGCTGCGGCGGCGCTCTGATCGATCCGGCCGGACTCGGGTGGTGCAAGGCGTGCGGCTACTGCCACTCACTGGCGGGCGAGCGCAACCAGGCCCCGCCGCGTCGATCGCAAGGTCCGTCCCGACCTTCCGCCCTTGGCGCCGTCGAGTTCTTCATGCTCCTGGTCCGGATGCCGACCTGGCTCTGGCCCCTCCTCGCTGGCGTCGGGCTCGCGGTCGGCCTCTCTCTCGTGCCGCTGCTAGCCTGGCCGGCGGACTCGTTCGCGCGCTGCCTGTGGTGTACCTGCCAGCTGGGGATGGGGCTGGTGCTGCTGCTCGTCGGCCAGTTCTGGGCGCTGCTGGTGGTGGCGGCGGACGACGAGCGGTTGAGTTTCAAGGACGGGATCTTCTCCGGCCGGCTGTGGATCGTGACCGCGCGGCAACTCCCGCGCACCCGCCGTCAGTTCACGTTCGGGGTCTGGGGGCTGACGACCATCCTGTGTGCCTTCCTGCTCGTCGGCAGCCTCACCCACTGGCTAACGTATCTCCCCGGCCACCGCGCCGCCAACCCTCCGGCCGCAGAACGGGTCGGGTGAAGATCGGAGCGTGTCCGATCGCTCGAGCCCGCGCAAGCAAAAGGCCACGGTGTCCACGGTAGCGGATCGTCTGCGTCAAGTCGCACATCCGAACTTGCCAGTGTACAAGGCTGGAATGACTTTCGTGTGGCAGCAACCGTCATCGCCGACGTGAGCCGGCGGATTTGCCGCAGAGGCGCTGAAGAGAAGATCTGGTTCGATCCCGGCACCACGAGCGTCACTTGTCATTCGATCCGGATCAGCCAGAAGACCTCCTCTGGCCGTGTGAACTTCTCGGCCAGACCGTCGTGAGCGGCGGCAGCTTGACGAACCCCGCCCTACCCCGGCGACAGGCCCAGTTCCTTGAGTTGCTTCGGGTCTACCGGCGCCGGGGCGCCGGTCATCAGGTCGCGCGCCTTCTGGTTCTTCGGGAAGGCGATCACGTCGCGGATGTTCGTGGTGCGCGCCAGCATCATCACCCAGCGGTCCAGTCCCAGGGCGATGCCGCCATGCGGCGGGGCGCCGTACTTCAGTGCGTCGAGCAGGAAGCCGAAGCGCTGCCGTGCCTGCTCCGGCGACATGCCCAGTACACGGAACAGATCCGACTGCACCTCCGGGCTGTGGATACGAATGCTGCCGCCGGCGCACTCGTACCCGTTGATCACCAGGTCGTAGGCCTTCGCCTTCACCTGAGCGAGCGGCCCATTCGGGTTGGTCAGATCGGCGTCGCTCGCGTTGCGCAGCAGCGGCAGGTACTCGTCCATCGGCGCCGTGAAGGGATGGTGGTTCGCCACCCAGCGCTTCTCCTCGTCGTCCCAGAGGAACGACGGGAAGTCGTACACCCAGGCGATCCGGTAAGTCGTGCCGGCCGGGTCGTAGAGCTTCAGGTCGTCCGCGAGGCGGGTGCGCGTCATCCCGAGAAGCTGGCAGACCGTCGCTTCAGGTCCGGCCGCGATGACCAGCAGATCGCCCGGCGCGGCGCCGAGCTTTTCCCGCTGCGCTCGCCGCGCCTCCTCCGGCAGGAACTTCTCGAAGAACGCCCCGAACTTGTCGGCCTCGACCTTCGAGACATCGACCGTGACGCCGACCGTCCCCTCCGGGGCCAGCCGCTGGGCGGCCGTTTTCAGCTCGTCCATCCGCTTGCGAGAGAACCTGTCCGCCGCCCCCTTCGCGGCCAGGCCGCGCACCTTCCACCCCTTGGCGAGCATCTCCTGGATCGGCGGGTGCTGCGATCGGGCGTGCAGGTCGGTCAGCTCCACGATCTCCAGCCCGTAGCGCAGGTCCGGCTTGTCGCTGCCGTAGCGGAGCATCACGTCCTCGTAGCGCAGACGCGGCAGCGGCAACGGGATCTCCACGCCGAGGCACTGCCGGAAGATCTCCGCCGTCAGTCCCTCCATCACGCGGAAGATGTCGTCCATCTCGACGAACGACATTTCAATGTCGAGTTGCGTGAATTCCGGCTGGCGGTCGGCGCGCAGATCCTCGTCGCGCAGGCAGTGCGCGATCTGGAAGTACCTGTCGTACCCGGCCACCATGAGGATCTGCTTGTACAGCTGCGGCGACTGCGGCAGGGCATACCAGCTGCCGGGTGAGACGCGACTCGGCACGAGGTAGTCGCGCGCCCCCTCCGGAGTGCTGCGACCGAGCAGCGGCGTCTCGATTTCGAGGAAGCTCTGCGCGTCGAGGCAGTCGCGCATCACCTTGGCGATCCGGTGGCGCATGGCCAGGGTGCGCTGCAGCGTCGGCCGCCGCAGGTCGAGGTAGCGGTACTGCAGGCGCAGATCCTCGTTCGCGAGTTCGGGGTCGCCGAATACCTGCCCTTCGAGCGGGATCGACATGACCTCGAACGGCGGGTTTGGGCAGCGATTGAGGACGCGCAGCTCATCCACCACGACCTCGACGTCGCCGGTCGTGAGCTTGGGGTTGTGCTTGCCCGGCAGGCGCTCGCGCACCTTGCCCTTGCTCGACAGCACCCATTCGCTGCGGACTTCCTGGGCGGGGGCGAACACGTCGGGGTGGTCGGCCTCGAAGACCACCTGGGTGATGCCGTGGCGGTCGCGCAGGTCAACGAAGATCTGATCGTTGTAGGCACGAAACGTGTTGACCCAGCCGTTCAGCACGACGGTCTTGCCGATGTCCGACTCTCTCAGTTCCCCGCACGTGTGCGTCCGCTGCCAGCTTGTCATGTCGTTACCTTTGCTCGAAACCAGCACGTTGGGCGAGCGGGGTGACGCTCCGCGCGCCTGGAACCATTCATACCCGTCGATTATAGCGAACCGACCGCTTGCGGCCCCAACCCCTCCTCCTGCCCAGAACGGAGAGTGAGGAGTGAGGAGGGGAACCAAAGCCCACGGGTGGCGTCCCGTGGGTCGAGTCGCCAGCGCTTCCCTCACGGGGCGCCACCCGTGGGCTTTCTCTCCTCCGCATGAACGCCAGCCCGACCGCGGCCGCCTCCACGTCCAGCACCTGCGACGTGGCGTCGAGCAGCGGGCGCGGCAGGCAAATGATGCTCTTGGTCCGCGCCCGCGTGAGCGCCACGTTCAGCCGGTTCAGGCCGTAAATGAACTCCGTCTCGCGCAGCGCGAACTCCGGGTCGGCAACCCCGTAGCTCACCACGACCGCCTTCGCCTCCTGACCCTGCATTTTGTCTACCGTGTCCACGAACGGCACCATGTCCCAGCGCCGCTGTTTCGCGAGTTCGCGCTGGATCGTGCGGATCTGGGCGTGGTGCGGGCTGACCACGAAGACGCCTTCGCGGAAAAACGTCGCATCATCGCGATACGGCTTCCCGTTGGCGGCACGCAGTCCATCGCGCAGCGCTGCGACCAGCTGCGCGACGAGATCGCCTTCCAACGGAGCGGTTCCTGGAGCGCGTGGGCAACCTGGTGGTGCTGCCCTAAGCTGGCGAGACGATCTTCTGGCGGGAGGAAGGCCGCTTCCTCATGGACAAGCTGGGCCACCACGGCGGGCTGACCCCACAGGAGATGGACACCGGCGTCTACCTTCTGCCCCTGTTCTCATGACAATTCACCACAGAGC
>JAANMY010000146.1_pt1 | contig 96436 bp, 89 predicted proteins | sample 7279691 | NCBI WGS metagenome assembly JAANMY01 (sample SAMN14094543, study PRJNA606508) | bioreactor metagenome | isolation source: A lab-scale SPAN reactor treating ammonium-rich wastewater day 388 | place: Ireland: Galway | collected 2018-02-07 | reverse complement strand
TACACCTGGGAAGCCTCCGCACCCTGCTACAGCGCAAGATACGAAGGAATAACTATGAACAAATAAAAATGCTTGGCAAATATGGGGTGTCCATATATGTATTAACGGCGTGTTGGTGTGAGTAAGCCGGTGCTTTAACCGGCTTAAACCCGATAAACTAATATCCGAGTGCTATTAATACACTAAGGTCAGCTTATAGCCTGACGGTGCTGCATCATCCTGCTCGGCCAACAGCATATAACGCTGCCCCGGTGTTAATTGCAGGCTGTCGGTTTTATCCAGTAAGGTGGTACTGCCATTTTCCGCCACGTGCACCAGTGCAATGGCATAGTAATTCTTAGGCAGGTTAATGCTCTGCTGCTTTTTAAACGCCAGGTTTTTTACGCTGTAGCGGGCATCGGCAATAGTTTCGTTTTCCCGCACAAAGTAAAACTGCAGCTTGTCAAAATCGCTGGCCAGGTTGGCCACAATCACATCATGCGCCTGCACTTGTGGTGAGGCCGGCTCATTAATGGCTAAGGCTTCTACCCGCTGCTGTGCATCGGCGTATAGCAGTACTGCTTTGCTGTCACCTGCGCTAATGCTCAGCAAGGCACTGTTTAGCAGCAGCTGATTGTCGACATCACGCACTGACAAACTAAAATCGCCTTTGTTAAGCGGTAAATAGTCGCTAAGCTCACCGGCCGTTAGTGCTGTCACCGCGTTGTTATCCAGCGCCACACTCACCTGCTCTGTCAGGCTATTGTATAAGCGAAACTGCGCCGGTGCATCGGCATGGTTGTAAGCGGTAACACTGGATGAGTGCAACACCAAGTCTACCGACATTTGCCCTGTCACCGGGCCATGTTTGTCACGTACAATCAGTACATAATGGCTGGCATAGGCAAAATTGACGCTGCGGGCGACAAACAGCGGTGTGGTGCTGCCACTGCTGGTCAGATACAGATTAAACTTACCAATGTCTTTCGCCTCAGCCAACGAGCTGACTTCATGCAGCGCCAGGCTGTCCAGCAACTGCGCATCAGCATAGCCTTTATTTTCCGGGCTAAGATAAACATCCAGTGCGGTTTGTTCGTCAGATAAATTGACCAGATGCAGCTTGAACTGCTTATCCAGAGTGTCTTCGCGTTTAAAGCTCAGGCTTAAATAATCATACTGCTGCCCTTGCTCGGTTAAGATCAGCAGGGTTTTGTCGCCCTCATTCAACGGCAGCGTTTTAGTTAACAGCTCATCAGCTGAGCTGACGTCGGTTAACGTCAGCTCGTAACTGTTTACATCAAGCGACTGCACACTAGTCGCATCGCCAAAGGTGGCACTGCCTACGGTGGTATCGCCAGCTTTAAGCGAGGTGTTACCACTGCCGGCTGCACCGTTGTAAAACTGTAAATAGGCTTGTGCGCTACTTTCATCACTGCTACTGCCACCACATGCTGTTAATACCGCTGCGGCACAGGCCAGCAGCGCCATCTTAAACCCTGATTTCATTAAATGCTTCCTAAAGCTGGTTAATCCGCCGCTCAGGGTAAGGCAGGCACGCCAGACTGGCTACGGCAAATAACCAATACAAACAGTTGGTTACCCTTAGTTACAAACACCATAGCTTTTATACAACTGTGTGCCTGGCCAAAGTGCGTTATTTCGCCGGGCGCCTTACAGACCGATTCAGTTAAGCCAAGGATTCTGCTACACTCTGCGCGCCTAATTTAACGCCTCAGAAGACATGACTATGACTCTTGCAACTCAGGTTTTGGCGGTCAATGACGACTTGCCTATTCGTACCCATTTGCCGGTCCATTCCGGTAAGGTGCGCAGCGTGTACTGGTTAACCAGCGAAGACAGCGCCCGGCTGATCCGGCAGAAAAACTACCCGGTTGCTGCCGATACGCCGCTGGCTATTATGGTAATTAGCGATCGCATCTCTGCCTTTGATTGCATCTGGCATGGTGAAAACGGTTTAAATGGCGTACCGGGCAAAGGCGCGGCGTTAAATGCCATTTCTAACCACTGGTTCTCGCTGTTTAAACAGCACGGCCTGGCCGACAGCCATATTTTAGATATTCCGCACCCGCTAGTGTGGATAGTACAAAAAGCCCGGCCGGTAAAAATTGAAGCGATCGCCCGCCAGTATATTACCGGCTCAATGTGGCGCGCTTATAGCAAGGGTGAGCGTGAATTTTGCGGCATTACCCTGCCTGAAGGGCTTAAAAAAGATCAAAAGCTGCCAGAGATTTTAATTACCCCATCCACCAAAGGCATTTTAACCGGCCTGGACGGTGTGCCCGAGGCTGATGACGTTAATATTTCCCGTGCCGATATTGAGCGCCACAGCACTGCCTTTGGTTTTGAGCAAACTTCCGACATCGACTTATACGAAACGCTGTTAAAACAAGGTTTTGGCGTAATTAGTGATGCCCTGGCTAAGCTGGACCAGATCTTTGTTGATACCAAATTTGAATTTGGTTACGTAAAAGATGCCACTGGCCAAAGCAAACTGATTTATATGGATGAAGTCGGTACGCCTGACAGCTCGCGCATTTGGGATGGCCAGAGCTGGCGCAGTGGCAAGATTGTCGAGCAGTCCAAAGAAGGCTTCAGGCAGTGGCTGCTAACTAACTTCCCTGAGCCGGATATTCTGCTAAATAAAGACCGTATGCCAGAGCGTGCTGCCTTAGCGCGCGACAATGCGCTGCCAACTGAAGTGATGATGGATATCTCACGCACCTATTTAGGCATTGCTGAAAAAGTGATTGGCAAAAAGATTGAGCTGTCGGCCAACCCGAAAGCCGAGATTATTGCTGTGCTGGATAAAGAGTACGGGTTAATTAACCGCTAAGCACTCAAGTGTCATAACTAAACACTTAACACTCAGCATTAACAAAGCCCGCATCGCGGGCTTTGTTGTCTATGTCACAAGGTTTTGGTCATAAAGTATTTCGCTCCGCCGGCAAAGGGGTAATCCTGCTGCACCCACTGTACCTGATAGCCATGATGCTGATAAAACGGCTTGGCCTGAAACTCCAGCGTGTCTAGCAGCACAAACTTGCAACCGCGCCTTTTAGCTATCTGCTCAGCCTCATTTAGCATAGCACTGCCTAAGCCTTTGCCGCGCTCAAGGTCGGCCAGCCAAAACGACTCTAAATAAAACCAGTTACCAAAGGTTCGCCCGGCCAGCATGGCAATCAGCTCACCGCGGCTATTGAGCTTTTTTAAGCCCAGCCCCTGCCGTTTGCTGGCATCCCAGTGTTTGGCATTAAACTGCGCAATTTTTTGTTTGGCCTGGTCGGCAAAATCGCTGCTATTATCGGCAATAAAATCTGACATCTAAACTCACCCGTTGTTAGCTGGTGCGCCAGTGTAATCAGCGCTTGCCTGCCGGCACAAGCCATTGCTGAGAGCAACAGACAAAAATAAAGGCCGCGATAGCGACCTTTATCTTTTTTACACCAGCGCAATGCTTTATAGCTTCTCCAGCTTCATATCACCGCTTACTGTGGTCAGCTCGACACTGCCATCACCACTGCCCAGCGTAAATTGCAGGCTGCGTGATGGACCGTATTTCGCCTTGTTGGCCTTATCGCTGCTAAGCTTATTGTCAATGCTGCCGCCGGCAGACGCTTTAAGATCAAAGCGGGCACTGATGCTGCTGTCCAGTTTCAGCTCTATATCACCGCTAACGCTGCTACCGCTGATACGTGGGGCTGCGTTGTTAGCTAATTTCACTTCGATTTCACCGTTTACTGTGCTCAGTTTTAATTGTTTAGTACCAGTCAGTTCCAGCTCTGCATCACCATTGACGGTACTCACACTCACTTCATCAGCCCTACTTTTAGCGCTAACTTTACCGTTTACTACTTCATAGCTAATGCGGCCGGTTGAGCCATCGTCGTCAATCTTGCCATTTACGGAGTTAAGCTCTATTCGACCCTGGCCGGCTTTTAGCTTAATTTCGCCATTAACAGTGCTTAGCTTTACGCTATTACGTAAATCCGTCGCCCTGATTTCACCGTTCACACTGCTTATCTGACTGCTACCATGAATGCCCATCAGCGTGACATTGCCGTTTACGCCTTTAAATTCCACCGAGCTACCCTGCGGCACTTCAAAGGTTAACTCGGCGGCTTTGGCTTTGTCATTCCAGTTGTAATTGACCCTACGCGGCATGGTCATTTCAAAACGGGTAAAACCGCCTTTGGTATCCAAGGTGTAGCCGGTAGCTTTTTCATCAAGCTTGCCACTGACACTGAATTTTGCTGCCGGCACCGCAGTGATGCTAATTTCACCGCTCATCACTTCTATATAGATTTTTTCATTGGCTGATACGTTATGACTTTCGTTTACCTCTTGGCGTGGATCTGCAAAGGCATGCTGGCTTAACCCCAGCAATAACAGACCACAAAAGCCAAAGACCCAGTGTTGTAACACTCGTTGCACAATAGTTGCTTGCATTGCCGTCTCCTAACTTACAATTAAGGGGTGTTGCAGCGTGGCTTGCTGAATATAGCTAAGCTGCTGTTGATACAAAAATTGCAGCTTCGCGAGTAGCTGCGGTTCATCCGGATAAAATTGCAGGGCCTGGCGTACCTGAGCGATGGCCTGATCCCAAATCTGTAATTGCTGCTGCCAGTTGTCAAAGCCTTCAGCCACCGCCACCACCTGGCTTAGCTGCTGCGCTTTTTGTTGCTCATACACCTGCAGCAACATCAGCTCAGCATTGGGCATGGCGGCACTACGCTCGGCCGCGGGTGGCAGCAGCACCAGTTGCCAGCTGATTAAACCCACCAGTAACAGTGCGGCGGCGCTGACCCAATAAACCAGTATCGGCTTAGCCTTTTGCTGCTGCACCAAGCGGCCGGCAATGTCCGGCCATAAGTCGCGCTCTGGCGCGATACTGTTCGTTAAGCCGCGGATAGCGTTATCTAATTGCTGTTCATTCATCAGCTAACCACTCCTGTAATAATTGTCTGGCCCGAAAATACTGCGCTTTAGAAGTCCCCTCTGCTATCCCCAGCAAAGTAGCAATTTCCTGATGCTGATAGCCTTCCAGCGCAAACAGCACAAACACGGCTCTGGCCTGCGCCGGTAAACGTTGTATCGCCTGCTCCAGCGGCGCTTGCTCACTGGTGCAACCCACACTGGGTTCAGTAAGCGTTATCTCGTCGCTGCTATCGGTCAGGCGCAGATATTTATCTTGTCGCCAGCTATCAATAGCGGTGCGGGTCGCTATGCTGTGCAGCCAGGTAGCAAAGCTGCTGTCACCGCGAAACTGTGGCAGCTGCTGCCATACCTTAATAAACACTTCCTGGCTGGTGTCTTCCGCTTTTTGTTTATTACCGAGCAGTCGCCAGCAAATAGCATAAACCCTGCCGATAAACTGCTGATACACAGTATAAAATGCTTGCTTATCGCCCTGTTGTGCCGCCGTTATGGCCTGCAACAGCTCCGTTGTCATAACTGCCCTTACTGGCCGGTGTTTTGCGTTATTGTAGGGTTAGTCGTAAGGCTGCCGCCAAGGGTTTAAATAAAGATAATTATTTTCGTGCAAGAAAAGCGGGAGCCAGGCTCCCGTCACTACAGTGGTGAAATAATCCAGGAAGGAAGGTGTAACGCGTTGCAGTATGCCGCCACTTCGTTTCAGTTTTGTTACCAGACAAAGATCTTTTTATGACCCCCCTGCAAGGCTGACACCTGATGTAAGCAAAGAAAAAAGCCGGACTATGTCCGGCGAAAAATAATGCCAAGTTAAGCACTAGGAGGAACAGATCTGCGCTAACAGATAAGGCTAAGATTGCCGTAACTATGTGACAAAATGATGATTTCTCTGCGTCAAATCGGTTACCATAACACTCTTTTTAACCGAAGCGGCAGTATGAACGCAGCGCCACAACACCGATTAGCGAAATATATTGCGATGTGTGGCCACTGCTCGCGCCGGGCCGCAGAGCGGCTTATCAGCCAAGGCCGGGTCAGTGTGAATGGTGCTTTGGCCAAACATACCGAGACTGTTAGTAGTGTTGATGTCGTGATGGTTGACCATGTCACGCTGGCACCGACCATGACGTTGCAATATCTGGCGTATCACAAACCTGTGGGAGTCGATTGCAATAACAAGGCCGACGATCCCGCCAGCTTATACCATGTTATTAAACAGTTACCGCAACGTGTCTTCGCCGTTGGCCGGTTAGATAAAGACTCCAGCGGCCTGTTACTACTCACTAACGATGGCACTTTGTGTCAGCGCCTGTTACACCCAACCTCTGCGCACGATAAAACCTATCTGGTCAGCACTGACAAGCCCATCAGTGCTATTTTTTTACAGCAGCTCTCTGGTGGCGTGAGCTGGCAGGTGGGACCGCACTGCTATCAGTCGCTTCCCTGCCGGGTATGGCAAAGCGGCGCGCAGCAATTTCATATCGTGCTAACCCAGGGGCTTAACCGGCAGATCCGCTATATGTGCCGCGCACTGGGCTTTAAGGTCGTCAGCCTTAAGCGCATTGCTATCGGTCAATTTGCATTGGGCGACCTTGCGCCTGGCCAATACCGGCCTATAACTACCTTAGAGTTAGCAACGCTGCTGCAAAACGCTGATACGCCACAGCCATAAACAGAGCAGCAGGGTTAAGCCATACATTAGTAAAGCGCCCAGCACCACCCCTTGCCAGTTAAGCCAGTGCCAGAATGGCTGTAAATACACCCCACCACTGCTGGCGCCGACATAATAAAACACCAGATAAAGCGCACTGGCGCTGGCTTTGGCGCGAAGCGCATTCTGGCTTACCCAGCTACTGGCCAATGAATGGGTTAGAAAAAAGCCGAAGGCGTTAATAAAGAAACCGAGCACTATCATCAGCAAACTGCTGTGTAATGTCACCAGGGTGCCCAGCATTAAAATAATCACGCCCAGCGCCATGCCTAGCGGCACCGGTATACGCTGAGCAACCTTACCCGATAACGCTGAGCCGATAGTGCCGGTGAAATAAGTAACAAACAGCAAGCCAATCCAGAAGCTGGATAGGTTATGCGGTGCATCAGACAGCACAAAGGCAATATAGGTGTACTGGTTTAAAAAGATAAAAAAGTTAAGCCCACCAATCAGATAACTTAGCAACAACAGTGGCTGGCGCAGATGCAACAAGTTATCGGCAAAGGCCTGGCGTAAACTAAATGTCTTAGCACTAAAGCTCTTACTTGCCGGCAAATAACGCCAGATAAAATAGCAGCTTAATGCTCCCATTAGTGCCACCGGCCAGAATACCCATTGCCAGTGACCGATGTCAGCCAAGGCGCCGGCCATCAAACGGCCACTGATGCCGCCCAGCGAGTTAGCGCTGATATAAAACCCTACCGCCGCTACCAAGGCCGGCTTGCTATACTCTTCGCCCATGTAGGCAATAGCCACCGCCGGCAAACCGCCTAAAAACAGACCCTGTAGCGCGCGCCAGCACACCAGGGCGGTAAAGGTTTCTACCTGTGTCAGTGCCAGGGTGCTCAACGTCATACCAATAAGGGTAAGCAGTAACAGTTTTTTCCTGCCCCAGGCATCAGATAATGCTGCATACACCAACAGCGACAAGCCCAGGGTTAAGGTGCCCACGGCATAAGCCCAGCTGCTTTGCAGCGGTGTTAAGGCAAATTCACGACTAAGTACCGGCAGTAAGGGTTGCAGCAGATGCAGGTTGGCAAACACCACCACGGCGGCGAAACACAGGGCAAAGCTGCTTTGATAAAATGCCGGGCTTTTATAATTAATCACAGCAACAGGCCAGATAACATCAGTAGCGTTATTGTAATGCGCTTTGCATTCTCAGACGAGCGCGGCAAGCTACGGGGTGAGCAAAAAAGCGGATTGCAAAAAATCGGCTAAAGTTTAAGCCACAGCGGCCGATAACCGAACAACGGCTATTTTAATTTGTCAGGAGCACCCTTATGGCCATTAACAGCAATACCCCACCAGCCAGTGGCAATATCCGGCAAAGCCCGCAAGCGCCCGTCGGTGAAAGCCGTAATATAAAAGAGCAGGCCAGACAGGCGCAAAACACCGCCATTTTAAAAGCTAATGAGCAAGTGTCGCTACGCAGCAATAACGACTCGTTAAGCCTGCTATACAAAACCGCGCTGGAAGGCATTAATGCCGAGCTTGAGCCGGTGATGGGCGAAAACGCCGCGCAAAAGATTTACGACAGCGGCATAGATACCTCGCCAGAGGCTACGGCAGAGCGCATAGTTGCTTTTGCCACGGGTTTTTATGGCCGCTATAAAGAGCTAAACCCAGACAAAAGCGAAGAAGAAAACCTGAATAATTTTCTTAATATTATCGGCGGCGGTATCGATAAAGGTTTTGCCGATGCCAAAGATATATTAAAAGGCTTAAAAGTGTATGAAGGCGAAGTAGAAAGCGGAGTCGATAAAACCTATAGCCTGGTGCTGCAGGGGTTAAACAACTTCCGCGAAAAAATGCTCGAGCTTGCGGGTAATAATCAAACCGTTGACAATACAGGCACTGGAGCCAATAACAGCACGGTTTAAACCGTGCTGTGCTCTTTTGCCTTGTCGGCCGTTTCGCCATTATTTAGCCGGGTGACCAGCAGCTGGTCAATCTTGTAGCTGTCGATATCTACCACCTCAAACTTATAGCCACCGTGCAGCACAAAGTCGGTGCGTTTCGGAATTTTGCGCAGGCTATACATCATAAAGCCGGCAATGGTTTCATAGTTTTCCGGGCTGGGAAAACTGTCGATATCCAGCACCCGCATCACATCCTGTAGCGGCGTTAAGCCTTCTACCAGCCAGGAGTTGGCATCGCGCGCCACGATTTGCTCTTCTTCGGAGCTGACCAGCTCGCCCATCACTATGCTCATTACGTCTTTAAGCGTAATAATGCCCACCACCAGCGCGTACTCGTTCATGATGATGGCAAAATCGACACCGGCCGACTTAAAGTGTTCAAGCACCTCATACAACGACAACGTATCGGGAATGATCAGCGGCGAACGCACTATGCCTTCTTTTTTCAGCGAAATAGGCTGGTTATGCAGTACCTGCATCAGAATATCGCGGGTATCGACATAGCCCACGACTTTGTCCAGCACACCATCCACTACCAGAAACTTGGCATGCGGGTGTTCCGCCAGTTTGGTTTTGATATTGTCCTGTGTTTCATCCAGAGTGAAAAAGATCAGGCTTTCCCGCGCCGTCATGGCCGATGTTACCGTGCGCGATTCCATATCAAACACATTTTCCAGCAGCTGATGTTCATGCTCTTGCAGCACCCCGGCCTGGGCACCGGCTTCCATCATGGCAATAATATCGTCTGGCGTAATGTCATCTTTTCGCATAGTTGGCACGTTAAACAGGCTGAAAAACCAGTTAGCCAGGCCGTTAAACAACCAGACAAAGGGCTTTAACAGCGTGATTAATAGCAGCATAGGGTTTACCACACGGGTGGCAATTTTCTCCGGCGCTATCATTGCCAGCCGTTTGGGCATTAAATCGGCGAATAAAATAAATAATGAGGTGACAAAAAATACCGATAAAGCAAAACCGGCACTGCCCACCCAACTACCGCTAAACATCATCGCCAGTAAGGCACTGAAATAAGGCGTAAAGGCCGATTCGCCCAAAATACCACCTAAAATAGCCACCGCATTTAAGCCAATTTGCACTATGGTAAAAAAGTTGCCCGGATGCTCTTGTAGCGCCAGCACCTTTTCAGCGTTGGCATTACCTTCACTGGCCATTAGCCGCAAGCGCATTTTGCGCGATGCCGCCAGCGCAATTTCAGATACTGAAAAAAACGCGCTGCCCGCCACTAATAACAGCATTAGCAACATATATTCCAGCGTGGACATATTTACTCCCGTAATACTGCGCCGCCAAAGCGGCTGCTATCAGCTGCCAGTATAGCGCTGTTAGATGACGAAACCTGCTAAGGTGCTGAAAATATTCAGCGAAAAAACACCGTCTGGCCAGCGCAATAACCTAAAGCCACACTATACTTCAGACGATATTCCCACCCTGCCCCGGAGGCATTATGAAAACTTTGCTCGTTCCCGTTATGGCGTTATTACTAAGCGCACCAGCGCTGGCTGATGATCAGTTATTCAGCAGTATCTGCGGTTATGTAAAAGACGACAACCGTAATCAACTGCGAAAAACGCTGACCGATAACAAGCTGAATGTACGTAAAATTTATGACAGCCTAAAATGTGACAACGACAACCTGCTGCAATTTGCCATTCGCAGTGATGCCTATGAGTCCGGTACTTTTATCATCAAGCAAATGCCGGCTAAAACCCTGGCCGAGTTTGATTATGACAGCTGGGCAAACAGCAACGGCTTTAGCGCTTCGCCCTTGGTAAACGAAATACGCGCCCGTATTGGCGAATAACATCGCATTTTACCCTCTGCTTTATGGCTGCAACCGTCTGCTGTTGCAGCCATATCAGCGTTTTGTTTGATACATATCAAGCAAGTCCACCGTAACAACTGTACACTAATTAACCAATACACCACTTTAGGCTGACCCAGACCATGAGTACAGTACTGAGTGTTATTCTGGCCGGCGGCGCCGGTAAACGGCTGCAACCGTTAACGTTACAACAAGCCAAGCCGGCGCTGAATTTTGTTTACCGTCGCCGTATTATTGATTTTGTGCTGAGTAACCTGTGGCATTCGGGCTTTCATCAGCTGCTGGTGTTAACGCAATACCAACCCTACCGCTTGCATAAACATTTGCAGCAGCACTGGCAAAACCGCTTCAAAGCGCATGGCGATTTAGTATTACGCCAGGCCCCGGCACAGCTGATTACCGGCACAGCAGGCGCCGTAGCGCGTGAGCTAATCCTGATCCGCGATTATCGCCCGGAGCATGTCGCTATTTTAAGTGCCGATCATATTTATAAAATGGACTACCGCCAGATGTTGCAGTTTCACCTGCAACAGCAAGCTGATGTTACGGTTGCAGCTATAGCGGTGCCGGTAGCTAAAGCCAGTCAGTTTGGCGTCTTTATCGTCAATGAAGATCAGCGTATAGCAGGCTTCATTGAAAAACCCAAAGGGCAAGTGCCACAGATGCCAGGCCGTCCAGGCTTTGCGCTGGTGTCGATGGGCAATTATTTATTTCGCACCCCAGTATTAGATCAGGTATTAGAGCAGGCATTAAAACAGGCCCAGCCCGGTATAGAGTTGGATTTTGGCCACCATATCCTGCCGCAACTGATAAGCCAGGGCCGCTGTTCGGTATACGATTTTAGCCACAACCTGCTGCCGGGCCAGCAAAGTTTGCCGCAGTACTGGCGCGATGTCGGCACACTAAACAGCTATTTTGCCAGCCGCTTAGACATTCTCAGCCACCCGGACTGGCTGCAAGGTAACGGCCAGTGCTGGCCTATTTTGGGGCGGCGCAGCTGCACTGAGCGCCTATCGCAAGCCGGCTCGGCCCTGTTAAGCAAGCACAGCAAAAGCTGGCTTAGCGCGATTCGCCCATTGGCGCCGGCGCAATACCAGTGTGCACTGTACTGCTAGTCAGATTAGCGCAAAGGCCAGCGCCAGGCTGCGACCGCTTAACACCAAGCTGGTCAGCAGTACAATAGCGCCCAGCGCATTTTGCCAGCGGTTGTTTTTGTATGGCCCCAGCACTGCGTGGTTCATCGCCAGTAATAAGCAACAGCAAATCAGTGGCAATAATATGCCATTAGCGACCTGCGCGAACCAAATCACCTGCACAGGACGAATACCCAGCGATGCCAGCAGCACACCGCAAATAATAATGAACAGCCAGGTTAAACGAAACAGCGGCTGGGTCAAATCCAGCGGCTTACCGACGATACCCGCCAACGCATAAGCGGCGGCCAAAGGTGCGGTAATGGCCGATGATAAGCCTGCCGCCAGTAAACCTAATGCTAAACACCAGGTAGCGGCATTACCAAATAACGGCGTTAAACTCTGTGCCAGCTGGCTAACATGCTCCAGTTGCTGGCCGCTGCCAAAAAAGGCCGCTGCCGCAGTGGATACGATGGCAATGGAGATCAGGCCGCCCAGCGGTATCGCCAACGCAATATCAGCCCGTGCAGCGCTAAGCGCGATTGGCGTATCAAGCCGCGCTTTGGGCCACTTTTGCGCCGCGCTGGCAGCATGCAAAAATAACGAGTACGGCACGACGGTGGTGCCAATCAACGCAATTACGGTTAGTGTCGCCCCAGCAGGCAGCTGCGGCACCAACATTCCCTTGAGCAAGGCCATAATATCTGGCTTAGTCAGCGCCATAGTGCCAATAAAAGCCAGGCTCATCAGTAGTACCAACACAATTAAACAGCGCTCTATCCACTGATAACGGCCAAACCACAGCACTGTTGCGGCAATAGCCCCCAGCAGCAGTGCCCACAGGTTAAGGCTGCTGGCCGCCTGCCAGTGACGGATAACACTGACATGACCAAACAGCGCGTCGGCACCCAGCGCTGCACCGCTGATGTTGCCGCCCTGATAAGCGCTATTACCAATAACAATAGCGGCGATAACTAACAGCAACAGCAGCCCGCGCAGCAGCGGTTGTGTTACCAGGGTCCGCAGGTTTTCGCCCAGCCCCTGCCCGGTGACGATACCTAAGCGCGCCGCCATTTCTTGCAAAATCATGGTCGCAAATACCGAAAATAGCAGCGCCCACAACAAGGCATAGCCAAAGTTGGCACCAGCCAGCGAAGCAGTGATCACCGTGCCGGGGCCAATAAAGGCGGCGGTTACCAGCGCTGCTGGGCCAAAACGGGAGGTTTTTGTTGTCATCAATAGTGGTTAACAAGCAGACATGGCGCTACCTTAACATAAGGTAGCGCCCCTGGCTCAAGTGATAAGCTTGCGGCTTATAGCAAGTTTTCGCTGGTATCCAGCTGTTCGCGCCGGTGCTGCTGGGCAATCTCCTCGGCTAACTGCTGCTTAGTGCGCGTTTCGCGCAGGCGTCGCTCGGTTAACCAGAAGAAAAACAGCGGCACCACAAACACCGCCAGGAAGGTGGCTGCCATCATACCGCCCATGACACCGGTACCAACACTGTGGCGCGCACCTGCGCCGGCACCACTGCTGAGCGCCAGCGGCACTACGCCTAAAATAAACGCCAGTGAAGTCATAATAATAGGCCGAAACCTTAAACGCGCCGCTTCTAATGCGGCTGTACCGGTAGTCCAGCCTTGCTGAGTTTTCATCAGCGCATATTCGACAATTAAGATGGCATTTTTCGCCGCCAAGCCTAATAAAGTCACCAAACCAATCTGGAAGTACACATCATTGGTTAAACCGGCGATCCATACCGCCACCAGCGCACCGAAGATACCAAAGGGCATGGCCAGCAGCACCGACAGCGGCAGCGACCACTTCTCATACAAGGCCGCCAGAATTAAAAACACCATTACCACAGCCATACCCAGCGCCATGCCTGTGGTACCGCCACTGCGTTTTTCCTGAAAAGCACTGCCGGTCCAGTCGTAGCTGATATCAGGCGGCAACACCGTATTGGCTAGCCGCTCAATTTCAGCAATCGCCTGGCCCGAGCTGTAACCCGGCGCGGCGTTACCCAGCAGTTTTACCGCCGGCAGGTTGTTGTAGCGCTCCATATTGTCCGGGCCAGAGCTATACTGGATGTTGGCAATCGCCGACAACGGCACCATCTCGCCAGTGCTGCTTTTAACGTAGATATGCTTAATGTCATCCGGCTGCATGCGATACTGTGCATCGGCCGACATCAGTACCTGCCAGGCGCGGCCATACTTATTAAAGTCATTCACGTAGTAAGTACCCAGCGTACCCGCCAGCGTATTAAAGGCATCGCTTACCGGTACCCCCAGCGCTTTGGCGCGCTCGCGATCTAAATCGACTTTTAACTGCGGTGTGTTGGGCCGCCACAGCGTTTGTACGCCGGCTAAAATGGGGCTTTGTGCCGCTGCGCCCTGCATTATGCCCATGGCTTCAGCCAGTTTTTCCGGCCCGCCGTCACCACGATTTTGCAGGTAAAACTCAAAACCACCGGTATTACCCAGGCCAAAAATCGGCGGTGGGTTAAACGCCAGCACCAGGGCTTCATTAATATGGCCGGTTTTCATAAACAGCTCGTTAACTAAATCGCTGGCGCTGATATCGCGCTCGTCCCAGTCCTGCTGCGTCACGAAAATGGTAGCAGCGCTGTTTTTATAACCGCCGCCGATAAAGTCAAAGCCGGCAAAGCTGACAATATCTTTATTGGCCGGGTTCGAGCGGATAGCGGCAATCACTTCATCGGTAACGCGCTGGGTGCGCTCGAGTGAGGCGCCATCAGGTAAAAAGATCGCCGCTATATAAAAGCCCTGATCTTCATCCGGCACCAGGGACCCCGGCGTAGCGCGCCACAGGCCGGCGGTAATAAAAATCATCCCTGCCACTAATACCAGTGCAAGCAAACCACGGCGCAGGAAAAAGCCGACAGTAGCGACATATTTACCGGTAATACGCTGGAAAAACGCATTAAACCAGAGGAAAAACTTCGCCGTTTGCTTATGCTCATGGCGCAATATCGCCACGCACAGCGCCGGCGTCATCACCAGCGCCACCACGCCGGATAAGCTAACCGAAATCGAGATAGTGACGGCAAACTGGCGGAACAGCTCGCCGGTTAGGCCGCCTAAAAAGGCGATAGGTACAAACACCGCACACAGCACCATCACTATGGCCACCACCGGGCCGGACACTTCCTGCATGGCTTTTATCGCCGCATCACGCGCCGATAAATGCTCTTCGTGCATAATACGCTCAACGTTTTCCAGCACCACTATCGCATCATCCACCACGATACCGATAGACAACACCATGCCAAACAGTGTTAGGGTGTTAATGGAATAGCCCAGCATATACAGGCCGGCAAAGGTGCCCAGCAACGAAATAGGCACGGCAAGAATAGGAATTAAGGTGGCGCGCCAGTTTTGTAAAAACAGATACACCACTAAAAACACCAGCAGCATGGCTTCGGCCAGGGTTTTTACCACCTCACGAATGGACACCTCAACAAAGCGTGTGGTGTCATAAGGCGTGGCCTGATCCAACCCTGATGGAAAGCGCTGTTTAAGCTCAGCGACAGTGGCGTTTACTTCTGCAGCGACGTCCAGCGCATTGGCACCCGGCTGTAAAAAGATACCGACCAAGGTGGCTGATTTGCCATTGTACTGGCCTGAAAAGTCATAATCGCGTGAACCCAGCTCGACACGGGCAATGTCTTTAACCCGCAAACTGCTGCCATCGGCGTTGGCGCGGATAATGACATTTTCAAACTCTTCTACCGTGGAAAACCGGCCCTGCGCCGTTACGGTATACACCAGCTCCTGCGCGTCGGCCGCGGTGGGTGTAGCACCAATTTTACCGGCAGCGAACTGGGCGTTTTGCTCACGCAGTGCACTGGCTATCTCAGGCACGGTCACCTTTAACTGGCTCATCTGATCGGGCTTTAACCAGATACGCATCGCATAGTCTTTGGCACCGAAAATTTGCACATTCGTGGTACCAGGAATCCGTTTTAGCCTGTCCAGCACGTTTAGGGTAACGTAGTTTGAGGTCCATAAATCGTCACGGCTGCCATCGGGCGAGTAAAACGCCAACACCTGTAAGAAGCTTGATGAGCCTTTTTCTACCGTAATGCCCTGGCGTCTTACCTCTTCGGGTAAACGCGCCTCGACCTTGCTAACACGGTTATTGACGTTCACCGCCGCCTGGTCGACATCGGTGCCAATTTCAAAAGTAATAAAGATGGTGGTCATGCCCGAACTGGTCGAGGTGGATGACATATACATCATACCCTCGACACCGGTAATGGCATTTTCCAGTGGCGCTGCCACCGTTTGTTCCAGCACTTCGGCCGAGGCACCAGGGTACATCGCCATTACCTGCACCACAGGCGGCGCAATTTCCGGGTACTGTGCCACTGGCAAGCTGCGCATAGCCGCTAAACCGGCCAGGCAGATAAAAATACCGATCACAAAGGCAAAAATCGGCCGATCTATAAAATAACGCGAAAACATAGTCTGATCCCTGCCTGTTAGCCCTGAGTATTAGCTGGTGCCAGTTGTACTGGCATACCGGGGAAGAAAATACGTGCCATACCCTCGACAATTACCGTATCACCGGCTTTTAAACCCGACTTAATCACCCAGCCGTTGCCGCCATTCAGTTTTACCCAATCACCCACTTCCACCGGAGCCGGTAGCGCCACTTTACCGCCCTGCTCGCCGTCGGCTAACAGATAAACAAATTTGCCGGTGCCACCGTCAAGCACCGCATTTTGCGGCACGACAATAGCGTTGTGGCGCACAGCACCTTCCAGCTCAATACGGACAAACTGGCCGGGGCGCAGCAAATTATCGGGGTTACTGATCTCTGCTTTCATTTCGCTGGTGCCGGTTTGGCTATTAATGCGCACATCAGCAAAATCCACCACACCGGTTTGGTTATACTCAGAGCCATCGGCCAGTAACAGCTTTACCTGCCATTGCTGCGGCAGGGTTACCGCACCGTTTTGCGCCTCAGCGCGCAGTTTTAGCTGCTCGCGCTCAGCGATGGAAAAGCGTACATACATAGGGTCAAGCTGGGTTACGTAGGTCAGCAGCATATCAGGGCCAGATACCAGCGTGCCCTCAGACACCAGCTCGCGGCTTACCACACCGGCAATCGGCGAGCGCACCTGAGTATAATTTAGCTGCAGCTGTGCCTGCTGTAATACCGCTTCAGCCGTTTTTACATCGGCTTTGGCTACATCCAGCGCTGACAAGGCATCATCTAACGCCTGCTGCGATACCGCACCGTCTTTGCGCAGCTGCTGCAAACGGTTTAATGTGCGCTCGGCCTGGGCCTGGCGTGCGTTAGCTGCACTGAGCTCGGCCTGATTACGGTTTACCGTCGCCTGAAACGGCGCCGCATCCAGGCTAAACAGGCTTTGTTCAGCGCTGACTTTAGCGCCTTCATTAAAGTGGCGTTTCTCTAAAATACCGCCTACCCGGGCACGAATTTCCACTTCACGCGAGCCCGCCAGCAGCGCCGGGCTTTGCAGCAATAACGGCACGCTTTGCGGCTCTACTTTTAATACATTAACCATGGCCGGCGGCATACCACCGCCTTGTTCTGCGGCGTTTGGCGCATCAGAGCAACCTGATAACAGCGCAAGGGGAAACAACACTATTGCGCCAATGGCAACACGAAAAAAAGCAGAGCTGGTTGTCATAAAAGTACCTGTAAGCGATCCGTCTGAGGCTGCAACTTTGGCAGCGGCAGGTGCGGTAGTTTTAGCTGAAAACACAATTGGTATGAATAAACGGCAGTAAAATAGCATATTTCTTACCGATCGGTAATGAAATATATATGAAGATTTGTAACAAGGATTTGAGTATAAAGCCAGGCCACTGTGACGAAGGGCCTGGCTTATGTTGCTTTACGGCTGCAGATCGGCGCCTTCGGCTGCTACCGGCGGGCTTAGCATATCTTCGCGGCTTAGGCCCAACAGCTCAGCAATGGCGCTGGCGACATAGATAGACGAATAAGTGCCCACAGCAATACCAAACAGCAGCGCGGTGGCAAAACCGTGAATGAGCGCGCCGCCTAAGTAGAACAGCACTACCAACACTAACACTGTGGTTAGCGACGTAATGACGGTGCGGTTTAACGTGGACGTGATGGCCTCGTTAATGGTTTCAGCGACGGTAGCATCGCGCAATTTGCGAAAGCTTTCGCGGATGCGGTCGAACACCACTATGGTGTCGTTTATCGAGTAACCAATCAGCGCCAATATCGCGGCCAGCACCGTTAAGTCAAACTCTAGCCCTAACATTGAAAACAGCCCCAGCGTTAGCACCACATCGTGTAGCAAAGAGGCGACCGCACCGACCGATAAACGCCATTCAAACCGCAGCGCCACATAAAGTAAGATACCCACTAACGCCACCAGCATGGCCAGGCCGCCGTCTTGTTTGAGCTCATCGCCGACACTGGGGCCGACAAATTCGACCCGCCTCACATTAACCGTGCCGGCGTCAGTGGCATTAAGCGCCGTAACGACCGCATCACCAATTTGCGCCTGCACTAAATCGGCCCGCAGCGGTATGCGAATAAGCACGTCGCGGCTGCTGCCAAAGAGCTGCACCACGGCATCGTCAAAGCCAGCTGCACTTAATGTTTGCCGCACAGCCGGTAAATCGGCCGCTTGCGCAAAACCCACCTCGATCACAGTACCGCCGGTAAAATCCAGCCCCCAGTTAATGCCGTTAATAAAAAACGACGCCACCGAGCCACAGAGTAACAACAGCGATAACACCACAGCCGGCCATTTTAAGCGCATAAAATTCAGTGGTTTAGCAAAATTAAATACTTGCATCTTGTGCTCCTTACACCGGCAGTGACTGCAAACGGCGGCCACCCCAAATTAAATTCACCAATAAGCGGGTGCCGACTACGGCGGTAAAAATGGAGGTTAAAATGCCAATCGCCAGCGTGACGGCAAAACCTTTTACCGGCCCGCTACCCACACCAAACAGCACCAGCGCGACCAGTAAGGTGGTAATGTTAGAATCGGCAATGGTGGCAAAAGCTCTGTCGTAGCCCTGGTGAATGGCTTGCTGTACCGAGCGGCCCTCACTGAGTTCTTCACGGATGCGCTCAAAGATCAGCACATTGGCATCCACCGCCATGCCCACTGTCAACACTATGCCGGCCATACCGGGTAAGGTAAGGGTGGCGCCGGGCACCATCGACAGCACACCGACAATCAGCACTAAATTAGCCATTAGCGCGATATTGGCTACCATGCCAAAGGCTTTGTAATACACCAGCATAAACAGCATCACCGCTGCCAGCCCCCACTGAATGGCACTGACACCTAAGGCGATATTTTCCTGCCCCAGGCTGGGGCCTATGGTGCGCTCTTCAATAATTTGTACCGGTGCAATTAAGGCGCCGGCCCGCAGCAAGGTAGCCAGGTTTTGCGCCTCTGCCGGGCTGGCAATACCGGTGATGTCAAACGTCATACCCAGCCGCTGCTGGATAGTGGCGTCGTTAATCACTTCCTGCTGTTTTAGCAGTACCGGCGTACCGTCTGCGGTGAGCACCTCACCGGGTTTGTACTCAATAAACACCGACGCCATACGCCGGCCTACAGCATCTTTAGTGGCGGCTGAGAGCTTAGTGCCGCCCTGAGCATCCAGCTTTATACTGACTTTTGGCTGGCCGTATTGGTCGTAACCGGCGCTGGCGCCAGTGATATGATCGCCGGTCAGCATAATGCGTTTTTCCAGCAATAGCGGTTGGCCATTACGGCTGTAATACAGCTCAGCATTGGCCGGCAGGCGGCCAGCTAAGGCTGCGGCAATATCGGCCTCAGTATCAACCAGACGAAACTCTAACGAGGCGGTGGCACCGAGAATTTCCTTCGCCAGCGCAGTGTCTTGTACGCCGGGCAGTTGCACTACAATGCGATCTGCGCCCTGGCGCTGCACCAGAGGCTCGGCCACACCAATCTCGTTAACCCGGTTGCGGATAATGGTCAGGTTTTGTTGCAGTGCTTCTTCGCGTACTTGCTTTTGCTGCACGTCGGTTAATTTAAGCGTGAGGCTTAACCCCTCAGCGCTTTGTTGTAACTCAGGCAACTTTTGTGTAATCAGCTTTTCGCTTGCCACCACATCATTATTATCACGCAAGCTAAGTCTTATCTGTTGGTTAGCTGCATCAACGCTGACGCCTTGATAACGGATGTGGTTTTCGCGTAATAAGGCACGCAGCTGCTGGGCGCTGTCATTAAGCTGTTTATCCAGCACCGCCTGCATATCAACCGCCAGCAAAAAGTGTACGCCACCGCGTAAATCCAGCCCCAGCTTCATCGGGCCGGCGCCAATCGCAGCCAGCCAGGCTGGCGTGGTCGGCGCTAAATTAAGCGCGCTAATGTAGTTATTGCCAAGCACCAAGCTTGCCAGTTCACGGCCGGCCAACTGCTCATCAGCCGAGTTAAACCGCACCACTAACTGGCCGTTGTTGAGATCCAGTGCCTGAGGTTTAAGGCCGGCGCGGTCAAATTCATTGGCCAGCTGCTTAACCAGACCAGGGGTTAGCTCGCCGCCACGGCTGGCACTAATATTCAGCGCCGGTTGTTCGGGGTATAAATTGGGTAGCGCATAAACCAGCGCCAGTAATAGCAGGCCCAGCACTACCAGGTAGCGCCAAAGCGGGTTTTTATTCAACATTATTAATCCTTAAATGCACAGCCGCATGCTCAGAGGCAGCATAACGGCGTTAATACAGGTAGCTTACAGGTGGACTAACAGCTAAGGCTGACTAGCGCCACAGGCGAAACTACCGGTAACTGAAACGGTTTCTATAGGTGCATTAACAAAGGGGTGGTGCGCGGGGCTGCTGCGGTCTGACGGCAGCAGAGCCGCTGCCCAACAGCAAAGTGCTCGTCGGCTGGTCGCTGGTGCGGTAAGACGGCTGCTCAGTTGTGCTTTGGGGCAGTGCCGGCGGCGTGTCATCTTTATCGGTATGGCTATTTTCGCCGGAGATATAAGCGATTTGCTGCAGGCTAAGATTAAGCGCATACAGCTGGCTGTCGGCAAGCGGCGATAAGCGCACATCCTGCACGGCAAAGGCTTGCGGCGTGCAAAGTATGGCTAAGTAAAATAATATCGCAACACTACTGATCCAGCGCATAACCCATCCAGCACATAGCTGTTTATCACCCAAATCCACTATCGGCAGTTGCTGCGCAAACTCTGGCGCAGTTCTGGGCATGATGGGGCTTTAGCGGCTTTTGTACAAGGCCGCTAAGAAAAAATACTGCTGCAGCTTTTTTGTTACAATATGAGCAAACTTAAGCAGCGGCCTGACGCGCCTGTTGCTCCAGCTCAGCTTTTAACGCCGGGTCCAGCTTTAACTGCCGCGCAAGCTCGGTTAAATAGCTACGCTCCATAAAGCTTTCTTCATCGACTACCAGTACACTGGCCAGATACATCTCCGCCGCCATTTCCGGCGTGCCGGCGCTTTTAGCAATATCGGCTGGATCCAGCGGTTTGCGAAGCTCTGCATCAAACCATTGCTGCAAGCTGCCATCACTGGTTAGCCGGGCAATTTCGTTATCGATAAGCTCGCGCTCTCTGTCATCAATGTGGCCATCGGCTTTGGCTGCACCAATAATGGCGCGCAATATAGCATGGCTATGCTGCTCGGCCTGCGGCGGCGGCAAGCGGTCAATGGTTTGCGGCTCTGTCCTTGCGCCAGCATGTTGCTGTTGCTGCTGATAGTTGCTGTAGGCTTTGTACGCTACCACGCCAAGCGCAGCTAAACCGCCATAGGTTAAAATTTTGCCGCCCATTTTGCGGCCTTTTTTGCTGCCCAGCAGCAACCCCAGCGCCCCACCACCTAAAGCCGCGCCGGCTTTACCCGACAGCAGGCCACCTAGGCCACTGCTGCCAGTCGACGTTGTGGTTTTGCTATTACCTGATAGCAACTCAGAGCCTTGCTTAAATAATTGATCTAATAACCCTTTGGTATTCATTCATTCGCTCCGGCATAACGCATGTTGGCCATCAGACCATAACAGCAGCAAATAATTCCGGCCAGACATTAACTGTTACAAGCTGTTGTTTTATCAAAGCGCCGCCTTGTGCTTTACTGGTACAGCTAATAAAACAACAAGGATATTTTATGTTTACTCCACGTTACCTCGCGCTGTTTTGTGCGCTGGCCAGCGGCGCGGCTTTTGCCAGTGAGAACACGCGCTTGCTGCGCCAGCCGGACATCTCCGCGTCTCACCTGGCCTTTGTTTATGGCGGCGATATTTGGCTAAGTGATAAAACCGGCCAGAACCCACGCCAGCTGACCAGCCACCCGGCCAGTGAGTTTGCGCCTAAGTTTTCGCCCGATGGCAACTGGATAGCCTTCTCTGCCAATTACGATAACAACACCGACGTGTACATTATGCCGGTGAGTGGCGGCAGCCCACAGCGGCTGACCTATCACCCGGGCGCAGATACCGTAAACGGCTGGAGCCCGGATGGTAAAAGTGTGCTGTTCGCGTCAAACCGTGAAATAGCCAATAGCCGCAGTAATCAGCTGTACACAATAAGCATTGACGGCGGTTACCCGGAGAAACTGATGCAGGCCGTGGCCTTTGAAGGTGACTTACACCCAAATGGCAAAAAGCTGGCTTACCGGCCAAATAATATGGCCTACAGCGGTGCCAGTGGCTGGCGGCTGCATCGCGGTGGCAGCACGCCGCCGGTGTGGATTATCGATTTAGAAAAGCAGCAGCTGGAAAAAATCCCCCACCCTAACGCCAATGAATTTAACCCGTTTTGGCTAAATGACACGGTGTACTTTTTATCTGACCGCGACAACCAGGCAGTAAACCTGTTTCGCTACCGTAATCAGCAAGTCGAGCAACTCACCCAGAGCAAAGACTGGGATTTACACAGCGCTGCCGGCCACGGTAATAGCATAGTGTATGAAGCCGGTGGCTATTTATACCTGTTCGATGTTACAAGTAGCCAAACTACGCCCATTAGCGTCAACATCAACACCACTTCAGTGCAAAAACGGCCACAGTGGAAAGACGCCAGTAAAACTTTAACAAATGCACGCCTGTCCAGCACCGGTCAGCGGTTGGTGGTATCGGCACGTGGCGATATTTTTACCGTACCGGTAACTGATGGCAGTACCCGCAGCCTGACACAAAGCAGCGACGTGCGTGAATTTGACGGGCTGTGGAGCCCGGATGGCAGCAAAGTGGCGTATATCTCTGATGAGGGCAACAAACACCAACTGGTGTTGCAAAGCCAGGATGGTTTAAGCGCGCCGCAGCTGTTTGCGCTGTCCGACAGTGGTTATTTTAACCTGCTTAGCTTCTCACCCGATGGTAAACGTATTGTCTATCATGATAACCATCTGAATTTATATGCCTTTGATCTGGAAAAACAGCGCAGCCAAAAGCTGGATAGCTCAAAGCGGCGCGAAGACTTTATCGTGTCATTCTCACCCGACAGCCGTTATCTGGCTTATACCGTGGCCGGAGCCAATTACTTTAGCCAGATTAAACTATACGATTTTAATAATAACAGCAGCCGCCAAATTACCGATGGTTTAAGCCATGCCAGCGATCCGGCGTTCAGCCAGGATTATTTATTTTTTACTGCCTCGGTTAATACCGGGCCATCGCAAGTCGGGCTGGATTTATCTACCCGTGAGCGGCCGGTACGCAGCGCCATTTACGCTTATGTATTGGCCGCTGACGGCAAATCGCCACTACTGCCAAAAGCCGGTGATGAACCGGGTAAAGCCAACGACAAAGCGGGCAAAAAAGACGACAGCAAAGACAGTGCGAAAGCCGCAGTTAAACCGGTTAGGCTAGACCTTAACGGCCTGCAAGACCGCATTGTCGCATTGCCGGTGGCCGAGCGTAATTACGCCAGCTTAAGCGTTGCCAGTGATGGTGCACTGTTTTATCTAGAGCGTAGCCAGCCCGGTAGCAGTAATGAGCCACCGGCGCAGCAAAGCCCGAATAATGGCACGCTTCACCGTTATGATTTTAAAGAGCAAAAAACCGAGCAGGTAGCGCAGGCTATAAGCAGTTATCAGCTTAGCGACGATGGCAACAAGCTGTTACTGTTAAGCCTGCCAAACAAACTTGAAGTGGGCGATGCCAAGGCCAAGCCCGACGCTAAAGCTGTGAGCCTGGCTGATGTGCGCAGTTTTATTAACCCCAGTGCAGAGTGGCAGCAAATTTTTAATGACGCCTGGCGGATGCAAAAAGAGTACTTTTATGATGCCAACATGCACGGCATTAACTGGCAGGCCATTTATGACAAATACCAGCCAATGCTTAAACACGTGCAGCACCGCGAAGATTTAAACGACGTATTGGTAGAGATGATTGCCGAGCTACAGGTAGGCCATAACCGCATTGGCGGTGGCGATGTGCATCAGGAAAGCCCGAGTAAAGTGGGCTTACTGGGCGCCGACTTTGTGATTAAAAACGGTAAGTATCAATTTAGTACGGTTTATCAGGGCGATCGCTGGAGCCCGTTTTTACCCGCACCGCTGAATGTACCCGGCGCCAGTGCTAAAGCCGGCGACTACCTGTTGGCCATTAACGGCCGCGAGCTTAGCGCCAAAGATAACATTCATGCCTTTATGGACAACACCCAGGGCAAACAAGTGGTGCTAACGCTGGCAGACGATGCTAAAGGTAAAAACCGTCGCAATATTACGGTAGAACCGGTTGCCAACGACAGCCAGCTACGGTTATGGCACTGGGTAGAGCACAACCGCAAGTTAGTCGCCGAAAAAACCGACGGTAAAGTGGCCTATGTCTATCTGCCCAATACCGCTGATGGTGGCTTTTACTTCTTCAACCGTATGTTCTTTGCCCAGGTCGATAAACCGGCGCTGATTATCGATGAGCGCAAAAACGGCGGCGGCCAGGCCGCCAACTACATTACCGAAATTCTTGGCCGGCCGTTTTTATCCGGCTGGAAAGATCGTGACGGCCTGGTATTTACCACTCCGGGCGGGGGCATTTATGGCCCGAAAACCATGTTGATTGATCAGGACGCGGGCTCTGGTGGCGACTTCCTGCCCTGGGCCTTTAAACGCTTAGGTTTAGGTAAAACCATAGGCACACGCACCTGGGGCGGTTTAATTGGTATTTCAGCAAACCCGCCGATGATTGATGGCGGTTTTCATGTGGTGCCGTTTTTCCGCTTCTACACGCCAGACGGTGAGTGGCGGGTAGAAAACGAAGGCGTAACACCGGATATCGAAGTAGAACTGGATCCGATCGCGGTAAACAAAGGCATAGACGTGCAGTTAGAGCGTGCAATCAGCCATACGCTAAACGAGCTAAGCGCTAACCCGCCGAAAGATCATAGCCAGGCCCCGGCGATGCCAACTCAGCTTGGCTTCTAAGACAGCCAGAACACAAAAGCCGCTTACACTAGCGGCTTTTTTATTGCCCTTGCATACAAAAAACCTAAAAGCGTACAACCGTTAGCCTAAAACAAAAGCAACCAATTTTCTTATATAGATTTAAAAGCATAAATTTCATAACGTTAATAAACACAATAATTGCTAAGCATAACTAAAACTGGCCAAACCAGATGCTTTAGTGTACAACTGTGCGCTGAAATAACACTAAATGAATAATTGTGACGACTGTGACTGCTTCTCCCTCTTTACCGCGCCGCCTGTGGCGCCATTTTTGTTTAATGCTGGGTAATCAGCCTGCGCTCAGCCTCTATCTGCAACCTTTACTTCGCGTTGTTTGGCCAGGTTTTATGCCCGGCCAGTTTCGTGGCCAACTGGTAGAAAAAAGCTGGCAAACGGCCGACATGGTTAAATTGACCTTGCGGGTGTCACGCCGCTGGCCCGGCTTTGTACCGGGTCAGCATGTGCTGCTGACGCTTGAGCATAACGGCAAAAACCTCACCCGGCCTTTTAGCATTTGTTCAGCCCTGAGTTTATGGCAAGGGCAACGCCAGATTGAACTGTGCTGCAAGGTGCAACACAGCGGCGCCTTTACGCCGCTGCTGGCACAATTGACAGCAGGCAGCAGAGTAAATATCAGTGCCGCTCAGGGTGCATTTAGCTGGCAACAGCCTGCCAGGCCGGCGCTGTTTATTGCTGCGGGTTCAGGTATTACGCCTATTGCTTCTATGCTACTAAGCCAGCGCCATTGGCTGGCGCCCGCCAGCCTTTACTACCGGGTGCGTGGTGAAGCACAGGCGGCGTTATTAGCCCCTTTGCAGCAACTGGCCGCGCAACAGCCGTTGTTTAGCCTGGTGCTGTCTGACAGCCATCTTGAACATAGCGACGCCTTTACGCAGCAAGTTTGTGCGGCAAGCCCGAATAAACAGCTGTACCTGTGCGGCCCGCAAACCTTTATGCAGCAGTTAAGCGCCGCCTTAGTGCAAGCCGGTGTTGCGAAGGACAACATTTTTCAGGAGCAGTTTGGCCCGGCGCTGCCGTCGCCGACCCAGAGTGACAATAGCAGTCAGCATCAGGTGGTGTTGCAAAGCGGCAGCCAGCAGGTATTTAGCGCACCAGCAAACCAAAGTTTGCTGCAAAGCGCTGAACAGCAAGGGCTTAGCCCGCGCTTTGGTTGTCGTATTGGCGTGTGCTTTCAGTGCGTATGCGACAAAGTCAGCGGCCAGGTACGCGACATACGCACTGGCACCTTAAGCGGCCACGGCCGTGAACAAATTCAGTTATGTATCAGCCAGCCGGTCACGGATCTGGTGTTAAAACAGTAGCAGGACAACAGATGGCATTAAGTAACGAGCAATATCAGGCGTTGGCACAAGAGCTGGACAGCGTAAAACAGCAGGTACAGGCACAGTTAGGCGAAGCCGACGCCCGCTATATCCGCCGGGTATTGTTGGTGCAGCGCATCAGCGCCATTAGCGGCCGCATTTTGCTGGTGCTGGGCTTTATTACCCCCTGGCTGTGGCTGTTGGGCGTGCTGCTGTTAGCCTTAGGGAAAATTCTCGACAATATGGAAATTGGCCACAATGTACTGCATGGCCAGTACGACTGGATGAACGATCCGTTATTGCACTCCCGCCGCTACGAGTGGGACATTGCTTGCGAGTCAGGCTCCTGGCAGCGCACTCATAATGTAGAGCATCACAGTTACACCAATATTATCGGCAAGGATCGTGACTTTGGTTATGGCTTGCTGCGTCTTAGCAACGATTTTCGCTGGCGGCTACGCAATTTATGGCAAGGCGGTACTTACCTGCTGCTGAGCATGCTATTTCAGTGGGGCGTGTCGTACCACGAGCTGGCCGGCCAGCGGGTGTTTTTCGGGAAAAAGAAAACCGATCGGCAAACGCAGGTATCTGACAGCGAGCTGAAAAAAGCGTTTTTTGGCAAAGGCGCGCGGCAGCTAATGAAAGACTATGTGTTCTTCCCGTTAATAGCAGGACCAATGTGGCTGTGGGTGCTGTGCGGCAACTTACTGGCCAATTTACTGCGTAATTTGTGGACTTCAACAGTGATCTTTTGCGGCCACTTCACCAAAGAGGTGTATGCCTTCAAACCTGAAGAGTGCGAAAACGAAAGCCGCGGCCATTGGTATTACCGCCAGATGTTGGGTTCATCTAACTTTACCGGCCCAACCTGGCTGCATATTTTAACCGGCCATTTAAGCTGCCAGATAGAGCACCATTTGTTTCCCGATATCCCTGCCCGGCATTATCCGAAAATGGCTAAACAGGTGCAGGCCATTGCGAAAAAATACCGCATCCCCTATAACAGCGGCAGCTTTTTGCGCCAGTACAGTACCGTGTTTTGGCGCATTATGCGCTATTCACTACCCGGTGGTAAAAGTGCGGTAAAAGCCTTGTAGGGGCGTATCTTTACGCCCAGAAATTTGTAGGGACCTATATTTACACCCGATTTGTGTAGGGGCGCATCTTTGCGCCCGATATGCGGGGCATATAATTAACGCCCGATGATCTGCCTGGGCGCAATAATGCGCCCCTACAGTTAATTTGCAGTCGTACGCTTATCAGTTCTGTCCAGTGCGCGAATAATATCGCGCCAGCTTAAAATACCCTGCGGCCGGTTTTGGCTGTCGACCACCGGTATACACGACACGCCTTCTTGGTTAAACAACTGGATGGCATCCATAACCTTGGCCTCTGGCTGCAAGGTTACCGGCTTGCGCAGCATCACCTGGTGTACCTTTTTATTTAAGGTGGCGAGATCACGCGCTGTTTCTGCTGCAGTGCCAATATGCGGGCTTAACGCTTTAAATAAATCCCGGTCAGACAGCACGCCAATTAACACGCCCTTCTCCACCACCAGCACATGGTGAAACTTTACGTGGTCAAAAATTTGCTTCACTACGGCCAGGGTATCATCCGGCGAGACACTCACCGGTTTGGCGCTCATTAAACGGGCAACATTCAGCATAAAGTACTCTTGGCTAAGCCACTGTAAAACTTCAGGGTTATGGCCAAGACTATAGCGTTTTTTAGCGCCTTTACCAGCCCCGGCAGCTGAGGTTAGCGCCGGTGCTGCCAAAGCAGGTATAGCCCGCTTAACATAATGACGGCGGCACCAATCAGCGTTGAAAACTGCGGGTATAGCTGCCACAGCAGAATATCAAAACCTATACCCCACAACAGCGCGGTATATTCAAAGGGTGCAATCAGCGCCGAGGGCGCCACTTTAAATGCCTGGGTAATGGCAATCTGGCCGGCAAAACCAGTAACACCAATTAACATAAAGCTAAACCATAACTCGCTTTTAAGTGGCTGCCAGTCCGGCAGGGCCAACAGGCCAGCACCGAGTGATAACAATGTCATCAGCCAGAACACCATATTGCCGGTGCCTTCAGTGCGGCCCAAAATGCGCACCGTAATGGCCGATACGGCATAGCAAAACGCGGCTAAAAGTGCCATTAAAGCACCAAAACTAATCAGCTTATCGCCGTCCGGTTTTAGCATAAACAGCACACTTACCAGGCCTATGCCAATGGCAACCCAATGCCGGGGCGCAACATATTCTTTTAGCCAAAACGCCGACATGGCAGTGATAAGCAGCGGCGCAGTAAAAAAGATGGTGTAGGCCTCAGCCAGTGCCAGGCTTTGCAGGCTGTAAACAAAAGCCCACAACATCGTTACGCCAAGCACTGCACGCAGCAGGTGCAGGCTCCAGCGGGTGTTTAGCAGCGTTTTATAACGGCCGCTGCCAATAAGCCACAGCACCACTAAAGGCCAGGCCAGGGCACCGCGCAAACAGGCAATTTGCATAGCACTGTAATGCGGTGTGAGGGATTTCATTGCAGCATCCATAGCAGCAAACAGCGCTACAGCCAGCAGCATGCATAACACACCATGCAGGGGTTTATCAGAATAGGAAGAGGAAGACACGGCCATACCACAGCACCACAACAAAAGGTGGGTTATTGTATCTCTTCCTCGGCTTTGCTGCGCAGGAAAAATGCCACTATCGCTGAGGTTAATACCCCCATAATGGCGGCGCCGATCAGGCTTTGCAGCATATAGTTGCCCAGGCTGAAATACTCAGCAGCTTGCTGTGGACTCATCATGCCCTGAGTAATGGCATAAACTTGCACATTATTAAAATACTCAGGCGTAATAATAGTATGGGTTAGCCACTGTACCGCCGGGCTTAGCACCACCACCACTAACGTAATCAGCACCCCGCTTTGCATACCTTGTTTCCAGCTCATTTGCCCGCCGTAGTCGCGGCGTTTTTTTTGCTTAAGTGCCAACACATAAAGCAGTATCGCCGGTATGGCAAACAGGTTGGTGTACGTTGCATGCTGGGCAATATAACGGCCATGCAGGCCAACTAACTGCTCACCCCACATCCATAGCAGCATGACGGCAGTAAAAATAAGGCCCCAACGGATTTCGGTGTGGTATCTGTGCATAAGGTCCCTGACTTATTCAATGACTAACCGCATCACTATAGCCGCTTTATCCGGCTTTGCCACAGCCGCCTATACTTAAGGTCAAACGTATAGCGGAGCCAATATGCGAGACGATATTTTAGCCACGGCGTTAACACTGGCAGAGCACAGCAGCTGGGAGCAGCTCAGTTTGCAGCAAATCGCTGCGGCTTTGGGTATTAGTCTGGCTGACATTTATCAGCACTATCGCAGCAAAGACGACTTAGTGGATGCCTGGTTTGACCAGGCCGACAAAGCTATGTTAAACGCAGTGATAACACCAGAGCTGCCGGCCAGCAGCCGAATCGAGCAAGCGCTTAGCTGTTGGCTTAATGCGCTGGCGCCTTATCACGACCTTACCGGCCAGATGCTGCTGTATAAGCTGGAGCCGGGCCATATTCATTTGCAGTTAGCCGGCGTGTTGCGCATTAGCCGCACCGTGCAGTGGCTGCGCGAAGCGGCGCAGTTAACAGCCAGCGGCATCGCCCGTATCGGCCAGGAAATAGCGCTAAGCAGCGTATTCGTCGCGGTAGTTGTTTACTGGTTAAATGACAACTCACAGGCGCAGCAACGCAGTTTGACCCAGCTAAAACATAAACTTCAGCTGGGGGATAAGCTTGGGCTTTGGCGTTAACACGTCAGCAATTGTTGCTGCCACCACTGGCTAAGCTCAGTAGCGTTCCCCCTCATCAGGACCGGCAAGCCGCGTTTTTGCAACTGATATTGATACATAGGGTCGTAATAGTCGCTCAGCAGCCGCGCTATCCATAGCCGGTGTAGCTGAATATCGCCACTGTGCTGTTGCGCCGTTAATGCCAGCTCCAGCATAGTCGTCAATTCACTGTACAGCGCGCCGCCAAGGCGTTTGGCAATACGCGCCATGCTCTGACGCAGCATAGTGCTAAATACAGCAAAGCCTTGTTCGCCCTCAGCCGCCGTCGCCTCAAGGTACAAATCGATAATATAATCCTGCAATATCATCTCTATACGCACCGTTAACGGCTCATCCAATAGCAGCAGCGGGCTTTGCTGCATTGCCTGATACAGGCTGTGCGGAATATTGCGCTGGCCAATCAATAAACTTTCATCTTCCAACAACAGAAATGGCGGACTGTTGCTTTGCACCTGCAATAGATTGGCGGCCAGAGCATTTTCAAAACTGATTTGACTGGGCTGCGCCGCTAATTTACGGCCAAAGGCCGAACCACGATGATTGGCCAGCGCTTCTAAATCCACTGCCTGCAGCTGCTTAAGCAAGCGGGTTTTACCGCTGCCGGTGGGGCCGGCTAATAACAGCAATGGCTGTTGGGCGGCAGCCTCAATAACATGAATTGCTGCCTGACGCAGCGCTTTAAAACCGCCTTGTACTCTGGGGTATACCACGCCGGCATCAGCCAGCCACTGCTGGGCAATCTGTGAGCGCAAGCCACCACGGGCACAGTACAACATGCCATTGGGGTGCGCTTTGGCAAAATCAGCCCAAGCTTGCACTCTTAGCGCTTTTATATCGCCTTGCACCAGCTGGTGCCCCAGCATAATGGCGGCCTGCTGGCCCTGTTGTTTATAACAGGTGCCCACAGCGGCGCGCTCGGCGTCGGTCATCAGCGGTAAATTAACACTGCCACACAGCGCGCCACGGCTAAACTCCTGCGGTGCACGCAGGTCAAGCAGCGGCAGTTGCTGCTGTAAAATAGCCTGATAATTCGCTGTTAGCGGTAACTTTACCGTCATCTGCCGGGTTTAACGCACACGAATGCGATGACCACGGCCACGGGCTTTTAGCTCACCAATGGGTTGCAGTGCCAAGTCGTAAGCCACCGCCAGATGAATAAAGGCCGCTTCAGCCTGGGGGCTGACCGCCACCAGTAAGCCGCCGCTGGTTTGTGGATCGCACAGCAAAGCCTGCTGCTCGCTGCTTAATGGTGATATTTTGCCGCCATAGCTGGCAAAATTGCGGCCGCTGCCACCAGGAATGCAACCTTTGGCAATATAGTCCGGCACAAAAGGCAGCACCGGCACCGCGTGACTGTCCAGCTCAGCATTTAGCCCGCTGCCTTCACACATTTCCAGCAAATGGCCTAACAGGCCAAAACCGGTCACATCAGTCATGGCGTGAATGCCGTCAATTTTCGCAATATCAGCACCGATGCGGTTTAACTGCACCATAGTGTCGCGCGCCAGTATGGCATGCTCTGGCAGCAGTTTTTTCTGCTTTTGTGCAGTGGTTAAAATGCCCACGCCCAGCGGCTTGGTTAAATACAACCTGTCGCCAGCTTTGGCGGTATCGTTACGTTTTAGCTGCTCTATCGCCACCCGGCCATTCACGGCCAGACCAAATATCGGCTCGGGCGCGTCAATACTGTGGCCACCTGCCAGCATAATGCCGGCCTCTTTGCAGGTTTGGCGGGCGCCCTCCAGCACCTGCTGCGCCAGCTCTGGCGGCAATTTACTCACTGGCCAGCCTAAGATGGCAATCGCCAGCATCGGCGTACCACCCATAGCGTAGATATCGCTTATCGCATTGGTGGCGGCTACGCGGCCAAAGTCAAAGGCGTCATCGCAAATGGGCATAAAAAAGTCAGTGGTACTTAAAAGCGCTGTGCCATCACCTAAGTTATAGGCGGCGGCGTCGTCTTTACTGGCATTGCCCACCAGCAAATTGTCGTCTTGCATTGTCAGGCTGGAGGTTAAAATTTTATCCAAAACCTGAGGCGAAATTTTACAGCCACAGCCGGCGCCGTGGCTGTACTCGGTAAGCTTAATTGCGGAAAAATCAGGCATAGTCAGTATCGGCTTAGACACAATAGCGCCAACATACCCAAAGCCTTTTGCAATAACAAGGCATCTTTTACTTAGCCGCCGTTACCGCTACACTCGGGCGGTATTTTTAAAAAGGAAACGCTATGTCTGCCCGTTTTTTGCTCTGCGCCACTACTCTGCTGGCTACTACGACGGCTATCGCCGACGATAACTATACCTACGCCAACTATGCTGATGTAAAGGTACAGCACCTGCATCTTGATCTTGCGGTTAATTTCGCTGATAAAGCCCTGACCGGCTTTGCCGATTTGCAGCTAAGCTGGCAAAACCAGCAAACCAACACTGTGTATCTGGATAGCCGCGATTTAATTATCGATAGAGTGTACGCTAAACGCGCCGATGGTAATTGGCAAAAAGTGCCGTTTGAGCTTGGCGCGCGCGATGCGGTACTGGGCAGTAAGCTGACGATAAAACCGGGCTTTCAGGCGCAAACCCTGCGAATTTACTACAGCTCTACCGACAAGGCCTCGGGCCTGCAATGGTTAACGCCAGAGCAAACCGCCGGCAAAACCACGCCCTTTATGTTTAGCCAAAACCAGGCGATTCATGCCCGCAGCTGGATACCCATTCAGGACACGCCCGCAGTGCGTATGACCTACAGCGCCCGTATTCAGACACCTGACACCGTACTTACGGTGATGAGCGCACCAAACGATCCGGCCAGTGCCCGCGACGGTGATTATCAGTTTTATATGCCACAGGCCATACCAGCGTATTTAATTGCCATCGCCGCCGGTGACTTGCAATTTAAAGCCATGAGTGAGCAAACCGGGGTTTATGCCGAACCTTATATTTTGCAGGCCTCGGCGGAGGAATTTGCCAGTACTCAGGCCATGATAGATGCCACTGAAAAACTTTATGGCGACTATCGTTGGGGCCGCTATGATTTGCTGATCTTACCGCCCAGTTTCCCCTTTGGCGGCATGGAAAACCCGGTGCTGAGCTTTATTACGCCCACCGTCGTGGCGGGTGATGGCAGTTTGGTGAATTTAATTGCCCATGAACTGGCACACTCCTGGTCGGGTAACCTGGTGACCAACGCCACCTGGCGCGACCTGTGGCTGAATGAAGGTTTTACCTCTTATGTTGAAAACCGCATTATGGAGCAGGTGTTCGGTACCGACCGCGCGGTAATGGAGCAAGCACTGTCGGTACAAGGCTTAAAAGACGAACTGGCCGAGCTGCCGCCCAATGACAGCATTTTGCATATCGATTTGCAGGGCCGCGACCCTGACGATGCCTTTAGCGGCGTGCCTTACACCAAAGGCCAGCTGTTTTTAATGTATCTGGAACAAAAGTTTGGCCGCGACAAGTTCGACCCTTTTGTTAAAAAATACTTTGACGATCACGCCTTTCAAAGCCTGGATACCGCCAGTTTTGTCGTATACCTGGAGCAGCAACTGCTGAACAAGTACCCTGGCATAGTGACACTGGACCAGGTAAAACGCTGGATTTATCAGCCTGGCTTGCCAGAAGGCACGCCAGAGCCGGAATCTGACGCCTTTAATCAGGTGCAACAGCAAGCCAATGGTTGGTTAGCCGGCGAAGCGGCCTTGAGCAGCCTGCCTACCGATAACTGGACGGTGCACGAATGGCTGTATTTCATCAATAACCTGCCACTTAGCATTACCCCCGAGCAACTGGCCGAGCTGGATGCCACCTTTAACCTGACATTATCGACTAACAGTGAAATTGCCCATGCCTGGTATTTACTGGCACTGAAAACCGGTTATCAGGAAATTGCCGCCCCACTGGAGCAGTATCTGATCAACATAGGCCGGCGTAAGCTGATTATTCCGTTATACAAGCAACTGGCCAGCACACCGGAAGGTTTAGCTTTTGCTCGTGCCGTGTATGAAAAAGCCCGGCCGGGCTATCACCCACTGGCGCAAGGCACGGTAGACGAGCTGTTAAAGTAGTTTATTCGCGCTAACGCCCGCTGATCTAAAACCTGTTGTTAGCGTAATGGCTGGCAATAGGTTTTTTTATGAGTAGTCCATGCAAAAACTGTTTTATGACGGCAGCTGCCGGTTATGCCGGCGTGAAATAAACTGGCTGGCGCCTAAGCTTAAACCGCATCTGGAGCTGGTCGATATCAGCGCTGAGGACTTTAACGGCTTTGAAGGTGTGAGTAAAAGCGCCATGATGCAGCAAATTCATCTGTGGCGTGATGACCATTTTTTAATGGGCATCGATGCTACCCTGCACTACTGGCAACTGGCCGGGCATAACTGGCTGGTAGCGTTTTTGCGTTTGCCGCCGAGCTACTGGCTGGCGAAAAAGGCTTATGCCTATTGGGCTGCAAAACGTACTCATTGTAGCAACGGCGATTGTGCGGTCTAACCATGCGCCGACGCACGCTAACCAAACAAAGTGCCGCTACGGATAGCCAAATCTTGCGCCTGCACAGTGCCATGGCAGATAAACTACTGGCGCAGCCAGAGCTGGTCTCACAGGTGTTGCAGACACTGGAGCAGCGCTATCAGGCTGGGCTGTTGCGCCACAGCAGCTATATTCACTGGTATAGCATATTAGACTGTATTACTCAGCCACAGCTGTTTAAAGCAGCCTTGCTGGATAACGGCGAGCACATGCGCAAGCTGCGTCGGCGCACTGTACTGGTGGGCATATTAACCGAAGCAGAGCGGATGTCACTGCTTATGCAGGCAGTCGAAGGGGAGACAACAGTATGAGACTGATCAAGCTGCTGGGTTACGCCGGCCTGATCCCGTTTGTAGCGTTGCCGCTAGTGTATACCACACCGATGTGGCTAAGCCCGGCGAGAGTACTTGAGCTTTACCAGCTATACAGTGCCCTGATTTTAGGCGTTATGGCTGGCGTGCTCTGGCCAGTGCTACACAACAACACAGTGAGCCAGGCCAAAACTGAGCGATTGGCGCTGGCAGCGGTGGCCTTTCCGGTACTAAGCTTGCTGGCGCTGTTTAGTGCACCTGAGTATTTTTTGCCAGCACAAGCCTGCTTGTTTGTGCTACTGCGTTTAACCGAGTACCGGCTGGGCCTAAACCGGCAATACGCAGCGCCTTATCGCAGCTTACGAAATCAGCTGACGTTGGTGGTGCTGGCCAGTCATATACTGTTGTATTTTTTACTCAGTGTCTGATGCGGTATTGCCGGTTAAGTGCGTGTCCCAGCTGACGCTCAACGGGTCATCGTCAACTTAACTGACTATGTTCGGCTATCCAACGGGCGGTTTCGGCCGCGGCTGCCGGTTTGGCAAACAAATAGCCCTGATAACAATAACAGCCACTTTGACGCAGCAGGTCGCGCTGCGCCTGGGTTTCTACCCCTTCGGCGATCAGTTTCATGCCAAAGGTGTTAGCTATGCCAATGATGGCCTCGACGATCACCCAGTCGCGCGGTTTGCCCGAGCTGGCGCTACGGACAAAATACTGATCGATCTTTACCTCATCAAACGGCAAGCGTGATAAATAAGACAGCGACGAATAGCCAGTGCCAAAGTCATCCATGGAAAACCTGACGCCTAACTGTTTTATTTGCTGCATGCGGCTGACGGCATCGTCAAGATCAGCCAGGATCAGGCTTTCGGTTAACTCTAACATCAGTTGCTCTGGCTTAAACTGATACAGGCTTAAGCACTGCTGTACCTGTGCAACAAACTCCGGCTGATAAAACTGCCGCGCACTGATATTGACTGACATCACCAGCTCACTCAGCAACGGCTCGCTCTGCCAGCGCTGCAACTGAGTACAAGCTTGCTGCAATACCCAATGGCCAATACTGTCAATCTGGCCGGTTTCTTCGGCCAGCGGAATAAAGCGGGCCGGTGACACATAGCCCAGCTCAGGGTGTTGCCAGCGCAGCAGCGCTTCTACCCCGACTACTTTGCCGCCATCGGTTAACTGGGGCTGGTAGTGTAATTCGAACTGCCCGGCTGTCAGCGCTGCGGCTAAGGCAAGCTCCAGCTGGTAACGCTGCTGAATTTCTGCCGTCATGGCCGGGTTAAAACACACCTGGCTATTACTGCCCTGCGCTTTGGCATGTGACAGCGCAATGGCGGCTTGTTTTAATAACTCATCTGATGAGGCACCGGGCTGGGCCAGGCAATATCCGATGGATACCGTACAATGATACTGATGCTGTTGAATATCAAACGGCTGCTGCATCAGCTGACGCAGCGCACTGCATTGTTGTTCAGCCCTGGGCTCTAACTCAGTCTGCGACGCGCCAGCCAGCAGCATAACAAACTCGTCACTGCTTAAACGGCCACAGTAAGCATTTGCCGGTGCAGCCACGCGCAGCCGCTTTGCCAATTGAAGCAGTAACTGATCTCCGGCCTGATGACCCTGGGTATCGTTTAAACGTTTAAACTGGTCAATATCCAACAGGATTACCGCTACAGCGCTATGCTCTTTTGCCTCATCACACAGTTGCTGCAGCTGCTGCTGAATTTTACCGCGGTTAAAAAGGCCGGTCAGGCTGTCAAAATAAGCCAGTTGCTGAATTTGCTGCTCAGTAGCTTTGCGCGCTGTCACATCGGTAATAAAGCCACTCCAGCTTACACCGCCCGGGTCACGCTGCGGCTGGGCATTCCCCAGCATCCAGCGCACATTGCCGTTGCTATCTTGCACCCGGTATTCATGATGCCAAAGGCTAAGCTGCTGTGCCGAGCGATAAACCGATTGCAGCATGGCATCACGATCATCCGGATGAATAGCCTCCAACACCGGTAAGGCATCCTGCTTTGCCTGTTCAGGTGAAATACCATAAATATCGCGGATGGCCTCACTGGCATAAGGAAAACTAAAATGACCATCGTTAGACAGCCTGAACTCGTACACCAATCCTGGTACCCGCGACGCTATGCCCTGCAGCCGCAGCGCCAGTTGTTGCGTTTGCAGCATGGCCTGATAGCGGCTTTGCTCGGCATCCAGTACCCGGCGGCGCATTAACACCGTAATGGTCGCCAGCAGCAAGATGGTCACAGCTACCACCACGGCCAGGGTACCCAGTGTTTGCTTACTCATGACCATGCCGGCCACATCGTACACCTGCTCGGCTGGCAAAAATACGGTGGCGTGCATGGCAACATAGTGCATGCTGGCAATGGCCAGCCCCATCACCAACGAGCTGATAAGCTCCAGCAACAGTTGGTTAGTCAGCCAACGGCTTAACAGTGGCCGCACCGACAGCGCCAGCGTTGCCAACAACACCGCTACCACCACAGACAGCACAAATAGCAGAGGCTGATACAGCCGCTCTGCCTGCATCACCATCGCCGCCATACCAATATAATGCATACAGCCAATACCGGCGCCCATTAGTGCGCCCCCTTGCACTATCGCCAGTGGCCGCTGCACATCGGCGGCCACCACTTTAAGCGTGACAAAGGCTGCAGCCATGGCCGGCAGTACCGACAATAGCGTCAGGCTTAGCTGATAACTCACCTCGACCGGCAGCGTTAACGACATCATGCCGGTAAAGTGCATGGCCCAGACCCCCAGCCCCATCGCAACCGAGCCACTGCTTAACCATAAACGGTAGGACAGACTGCTAACGGCCTGCTGCATTAAATGGCGATGACTAAAGCTGGTGTAGGCTGCCAGAATGGCAATCAGCAACGACAGCAGCACCAGCGTACCGGTGTGATGCCCCTGATACGCCTGCGATAAATCTGTACTGTTGGTGGTAAACGCAAGTAACGACATACAGCCACTTAATGATGAATTGACACAAGTATCAGCTTAGTCCAGCCACATCTGCAGCGAAATACGGCCAGGCTGGGTTAGTTTGCGGCCAATGCTAGAATGGTGCCGGGTATTGCTGCAAAAACTGCGTCAAGTCGTCCAGCACCTGCGCTGACAACGGCTTGGCAAAGGCGGCGATATTTTGCTCTAGTTGCGACATAGTGGTGGCACCAATAATGGTTGAGGTAACACCATCGACTTGATTAACCCAGGCTAATGCCAGCTGCGCCGGCGCCATCTTATGCGCGGCAGCCAGCTCAACAAAGGCCGTTATCGCCTGTTCCGACTGCGGCGTGTCACGAAACAAGCCATTGCGCTGCAGCATACTCCAGCGCGTGCCCGCTGGCCTTGCACCACCAAGGTATTTACCACTTAACGCACCACCAGCTAATGGCGACCACGGCAGGTATGCGATATTTTCATGCACACATTGTTCAATTAAGTAAGGCCAGTCTTTACTGTGCAGCAGGCTAAACTCATTCTGGATTGATACCATGCGCGCTAAGTTATGTTGCTTGCTAAGTTGCAGGTACTGGCTAATACCCCAGGGTGTTTCGTTGGATAAGCCACAATAACGGATCTTACCGGCCTTAACACAGCTATCCAGCGCCTGCAATAACCCCAGCATTTGCTCGGTTTGCTCGGCACTGCTAACGTCACTAAAACCAATGCGGCCGACCCGGTGCTTACCAAAATGCGGCGAAACCCGGTTAGGCCAGTGCAGCTGATATAAATCGATATAATCGGTTTGTAGGCGCTGCAACGAAGCATCCACCGCCCGCACTAAGGTAGAGGCCGTCATAGGCCCGCCACCGCGGATATAAGACAGACCACTGCCGGCCATTTTACTGGCGATAATCAGCTTGCTGCGTTTGCCCGGATGACGTTTGAGCCAATCACCAATAATGCGTTCTGTGGCGCCATAGGTTTCGGCGCTTGGCGGTACCGCATACATCTCGGCGGTATCAATAAAATTCACGCCCTGCGCCAGCGCATAATCCAGCTGCGCATCGGCATCAACCTGATTATTTTGACAACCCCAGGTCATGGAGCCCAAACACATCCGCGATACCGCTACACTACTGTGGCCTAAAACAGAATACTGCATGCTGAACCCTGACATCGAGTAAATAATGGGTGTTATACGTTAAACAGCCTGTTCAGACTATAGCAAGCAATAAAAAGCCATGCTGCAGCCTTCTTTAATAACGGCTGGATAACCACTGACAATTAGGCTGGCGTTCAGATGAGAGTTTGTAAGATAATCGCACTATTAACACTATCAGAGAGATAACAATGCGCATATTAGTGAAGTTGGCACTGCTGGCACTTTTCCCCCTGCTGGCGGCCTGCTCGGATACTCCGGGAGAACGTAAACTTGAGCAGTTACTGCAACAGCAATTTGAACAGCAACACCCGGGCCTGGTTGAAATTGAACAACTGGAAAAACTCAATGGCTGGGCCGATAGCGACACCCGCTACACCGCAGAAGTGAGCTACAAGATCAGTTTTAATAAATCATTCAAAGCCTATATGGACGAGCAAACCCAAAAACCGGGTAATCCGTTGGAAAAGATGGCCAGTGGCATGGCGGTTGGCTTATTGAAACTGCAATACGGTGATTTTAACGCCGGCGATGTGTATCAGGTAAAACAGCAAAATCTGCAGCTGCGCCAGACAGAAAAAGGTTGGGCGTTAGCCGATTAAACCTCAGTTGCAGCGCAATAAACAACGGCGGCCGATGGCCGCCGTTGTTTATTTGTCACTTGTCACTTGTCACTCATTATCAATCCATTGCATCAAAAGCTTTAAAAAGCGACTTCCAGCTCTACCCTACGGTTAGCTGAGCGACCTTCTCTGGTGCGGTTATCGGCAATAGGCTCAGCCGGGCCACGGCCCTCGGCAACCAGCTGCGCCTCGGTTAAACCTTGCTGCAATAAAAAGGTTCTTACCTGCTCGGCACGTTGTAATGACAGCTTATTGTTATAAGCCAACTGGCCTGAGCTGTCACTATGGCCTACCACCGCGACTTGCGAAAACGGGCTGTTTTTTAACAGTTGCGCAATAGTGCTCAGTTGCTGCTGCAGGTTGTCACTTAAGCTGGCACCATCATGCGAAAACGCACTGATACCAACAAAACTCAACTTTAACCGGCCATCGGCTAACTCCGTGCTTTGCACAGCCGATAAGGGCTGTAAGCGGGCAGCAAATACGGTCTGTGGCTTAGCAGCCTCAGCACTGACCGGTGCAGTTACTGTGTTACTGCTACTATCCGCTGTGCTGGCACAGCCCGAGGTTAAAACGGCTGCAACAACGGCAGCCAATAGAGATAAAGTGCGCAAAGTAAAACTCCGATGTTAGTGTTAAATAATGGCGCACACTCTAATGGTTTTAATAAAACAAATAAATACTTTAAATTTACATTTTTAAAAAATAAAAACCCATTTATTTTTATCAAAGAACAATATTAACAAGACCACACCTTGGCGGCTGATAAGCCTAAGCTGGCGGTGTTTTACTGCTGGTATGATTGAACTTTAGCACCAGATGCACTATGGTACGCCCATGCAACTACCTCATTTCTATTCAGCTGACACAGCTACACTGTGCCGCACGCATAACATCGCTATAGCCTTCCATTCTTAGGCCGGTTTTGCCCTGCGCGAAACCGGCATAACAGCTTTTACTTATCGTTTTTATTCGTCGTCATTTTTGTCGGCATTGATATGAGCTTTTGTAAGGCGCAGCTAACATGTTTTTCTGCTATCCAAAATTATCTAACACCCCGCTGGCCAGTGTCATTGCGACATTCGCCTGTCAGCCGTTTTTACCTGTAGCACCAGTGGCATTAAGCCGTGTGGTACAGCTTATTGCCGATGATAGCGGCCAAAACCGGCTTAGTAGCGACAGCAGCTGTGTGCGCATGGGTAGCTCGGTAGAGCTGAAAAACCTCGACAGCAACCAACAGGGTTGGCTACAACTGGTTTACCCGCCACAGGCCTGCTACCGGCAAGGCCGGGTGTCAGTGCTATCACCACTGGGCCTGGCGTTATTAGGCCAGACCACTGAGTCAGACATTCAGCTGAAAGTGCTGGGGCACAGGCTTCGGCTACGGGTGCTGAGTGTGATTAATGTTAAACAACGATTGAAGAGGAAAACCTGATGAAAACCCCTGATATAACGCTCTCTACTACCGATTTTGAGCGGCTGGATAAACTGCTTGCCGGTTTGAGTGCAGACACCGTTGGTTATGACACTTTAAGCCAGGAGCTGGAACGCGCTATTTTGCTTGAACCTGCACAGCTGCCGCCGGATGTGGTTAGCATGAACTCGACTGTACGTTTTCGCCTGGCCAACGGCAAACAGAGCACTCTGACGCTGGTGTATCCAAAAGATGTCGATGGCAGTGGTGATAAAATTTCCATCCTGGCACCGGTCGGCAGCGCCTTACTGGGGCTTAAGTGCGGCGATACTATTAACTGGCCACTGCCAGGCGGTGACATGTCGACGATTACCGTCGAAGAGGTATTGTATCAACCTGAACGTGAGGGTGCTTTTCATCGTTAAACACTGCTGCCATGCCCGGCTGTCATGTCATACAGCCGGCGGGCAAAAAAGTAACCTGATGAGAATCAGAATTTTCGATTAACTTCATCGGTTTAATTCACATACCTATATTAGATTCTTGCTATACACTTTTCTTGCTGTGACGTTTTTGCAGTCTCGGCCTAAGCTTGTTGTGCCGCAACGGGCATAGGCGTGCTGCCACTGTTAATAACAAAAACACGTTAACCAGGTAAACGATAAGGAAGCAGACAATGAAAAGACCGACGTTTAAAGCTAAAGCTGTGGCAACCATGGTAAGCATGCTCTTACTGTCTGGCAGCGCCTTTGCTGATAAGCCACAAATGACCAAACCGGGCGGCGCCAAAGGCCAGGGCAGCGCACAAATGGGCGTGGCCCGCAATAATCAATTCTGGTGGCCGGATCAACTGGATTTATCACCGCTGCGCGACCATGATGCGCGCTCTAATCCTTACGGTGCCAACTTTAATTACGCTGAAGCCTTTAGCAAACTGAATTTGGCGGCGGTTAAAAAAGACATTGATACACTGTTAACCCAATCGCAAGACTGGTGGCCAGCTGACTTTGGCAACTATGGCCCGTTCTTTATCCGTATGACCTGGCACAGCGCCGGTACTTACCGTACGCTGGATGGCCGCGGCGGTGCAGACGGTGGCCAGCAGCGCTTTGACCCACTGAACAGCTGGCCGGATAACGGCAATCTGGATAAAGCCCGCCGCTTATTGTGGCCAATTAAGCAAAAGTACGGTGAAGCTCTGTCATGGGCTGATTTAATGGTGCTGGCTGGTAACGTCGCGCTGGAAAACATGGGTTTTCAAACCTACGGTTTTGCCGGTGGCCGCGCCGATGACTGGGAACCCGATGTCGTGTACTGGGGGCCGGAAGTTGAGATGCTGGCCAGTGATCGTGAAGATGTAGACGGTAAACTGCAGCGCCCGCTCGGTGCTACCCATATGGGTCTGATTTACGTTAACCCGGAAGGCCCGAAAGGTGTGCCGGATCCGGTCGGCTCAGCCAAGAATATCCGCGTGGCTTTTGGCCGCATGGCGATGAACGATGAAGAAACCGTGGCATTGATTGCTGGCGGCCATACTTTCGGTAAGATGCACGGTGCGCACAAACCAGCCGACTGCTTAGGCGCAGAGCCAGGTGCGGCAGCCATTGAAGAGCAAGGTTTAGGCTGGAAAAACAAATGCGGCAAAGGCCATTCTGAAGATACCATTACCAGTGGTTTAGAAGGTGCCTGGACACAGGCGCCAACGCGCTGGACGACGTTGTATTTAAGCAACCTGCTGAACTTTGACTGGAAACAAAGCCGCAGCCCGGCCGGCGCGATTCAGTGGATCCCCACTGACGAGTCACTGCATACCGTAGTACCTGACGCGCACGTTAAAGGCAAATTTAACCCACCGGTAATGACCACTGCCGATTTGGCACTGAAGTTTGACCCGGAGTATCGCAAAATTGCCGAGCGCTTCCTGGCAAACCCGGAAGAATACCGCTTAGCCTTTGCTAAAGCCTGGTACAAGCTAACGCACCGCGATATGGGGCCAGCACGTAACTTTATCGGCGCTGAAGTGCCAAAAGATATTTTAATTTGGCAAGACCCTATTGATGCGAAGACACAGTCGACCGTTAATAACAACGACGTTAAATCACTTAAAGCCAGTATTATGAAAACCGGCCTGACAGTGCCAGAACTGGTGCGGGTGGCCTGGGCTTCAGCCGCCAGTTACCGTGACTCAGATATGCGTGGCGGTGCCAACGGTGCCCGTATAGCCTTAGCGCCACAAAAAGACTGGGCGGTAAATAACCCGGCGGAAACGGCAAAAGTGATTGCTGCGCTTAGCAAAGTGCAGTCCGACTTTAATAAAGGCAAACGTAAAGTGTCACTGGCTGACCTGATTGTGTTGGGTGGCGCCGCCGCGCTGGAAAAAGCGGCTAAAGACGCTGGCTACAACATTACGGTACCCTTTACACCAGGTCGTGGTGATGCCACGCAGGACATGACTGATGTGGAGTCATTTAGTTTACTGGAGCTGACAGCAGATGGTTTCAGAAACTACTTTGATGCAAAAGCCAGCTACCGTTCACCTACCGAAATGCTGATCGATAAAGCCGATCAACTGGATTTATCGGTACCAGAAATGACGGTGTTAGTCGGCGGTATGCGGGCGCTGGATGCAAACTTCCAGGGCGCTAAGCATGGCGTATTTACCCGTAAACCAGGTACCTTAAACAACGATTTCTTCGTTAACCTGCTAGACATGTCCACGGTGTGGAAAAAAGCAGCTGACGAGGGCGTGTATGAGGGCTTTGATCGCAAAACCGGTGCGAAAAAGTGGTCAGCCACTTCTGTCGACCTGATCTTTGGCTCTAACTCTGAGCTAAGAGCCATTGCCGAGGTATATGCTTATGACACATCGAAACAAAAGTTTGTCGATGACTTTGTCAAAGCCTGGGTTAAGGTAATGAACCTGGACCGTTAATTCGCCAGGAAAGTTAATGCGCAAAATAACAGCGCTGCCCTAACCGGCAGCGCTTTTTTTGCTTATCAACTCAGCGGCGAGCCGGCTAATTAGCCGCCGTTAACTCACGGCGCAACTTGGGCGCACTGGTATCAGGATGTAACCAGATATCAAAAAACGCTGCACCAAAAGCCGGGTCTTCTACAATACCGGTCTCGGTACCATTAAAATAAAACTGTACCCTACCATCTGAAAGCAACAGTGCTGCCAGCTTGTCGCCTTTTTTCACGTCCTGCCACAGGCTTTGTAACTGTGCTGCCCACTGTTGCTGCTGTCCGGCGCTGCTGTGGCCGAGTTTTTTCCACTCATCAACGGTGGCATCAATAAACTGCTGCCGGGTTATGTCGCGTTTATAGGTTAGCTCTAACAGCACCGGGCTACTTTGCTGATAGCCGGCAAACTCGCCGCTGGCCGTAGCCAGGCGCGCATCATACAACTGCCAGAACAAATAACGGTACGAGCCCTCGCCTACCGTTTTCAGATCAGGCATCGCCTGGGTATTAAACGCCAATACGGCGGCAAGTAACATGCTAGCTGGTTTTAACATAAAACCTCCTACTTTGGCCCAGCGCTATCGCAAGCAGCGCCCAGACAATGACCAGAACGATAACGGAATACAGCGGCGAGGGAAATTGCAGCAGGCCGCCACTTAATGCCGCCCCGCCCCAATACGACAAAGGCCCGCCACTGGCACCCAATACGGCGGCCAGCCAGGGTTTGGTTAATAGCTTAGCCATAAACTCTACCGCCGCCAGGGAAAATACGCCCCATAACAACACAAACCACAGCGGCAAGCTTTGGCTACCACTAAAACTCAGCACACCGGCGGCAATCAGCGCGCTATCAAGCGCCACGCCAACCAGCATAATCACGAGTACCGCCACCCGCTCCCGGCGCTTTAAACGCCAAAAACCGTACAGCCAATACAGCAATACTGGCAGCATCGCCAGGCTTTGCCAGAACACTAAGGCGAACCAGCACAGCTCAAAGCCAATTAGCGCACGCCAGTTAAAGTTTTGTCCGCCACTCATTGCTGTTTCATCCGCTGCGCCATTTTACTTCTGAGGTTGTATGGCAGTAACGACAGCAGCTTTAGGGTGACACTTAACCGGCGCGGGAAGCGGATCCGGCTTTTACCTGCCAACAGAGCGTTGTAAATACGCTCAGCCGCCTGTTCTACCGGTACTAAAAATGGCATGGCAAACTCATTTTTTTGCGTCAGCGGTGTGTCAACAAAGCCTGGTTCAATCAGGTGCACGCTGATGCCACTGTCAGCTAAGTCTACCCGTAAGCTATCGGCAAAATAACTGACTGCCGCTTTGCTGGCACCATAGGCCTCAGCGCGGGTAAAGGGGAAAAAATGCGCCATTGAACTAACGATAGCCAGCTGTGGGCTAAGCGAGGCTTTGAGCAGCGGCATAAAGAACTTCGTTGCCGCCACCACGGCCTGAAAGTTAATAGCGAAGGTGCGCTCAAAAGCAGCCAAATCCAGATCGGTCGCCTCGACATATTCACAAGTGCCGGCATTTAACAGCAGCAAGTCCAGCACCACGCCATCTTGCTGCAGCCGCGCTGCGGTATCTTGTATGGCGGCGGTGTCAGTCAGGTCAAGTGGCAGCGCAATAATACCGTCAGTTTTGGCCAAGGCATCAAGCTTGTCTTTTGAACGGGCGGCTGCGTATACGGTCCAGCCGTTAGCGGCATAATGCTGCGCCAGTTGGCGGCCGATGCCGGAGCTGGCACCGGTAATTAAACAGGTAGAAGTCATAACAGTTCCAGAATGTGGCTTTGCTGTTAAGACTACGATAGCGCAACTAAGTTGGATTTACTTAAGCGTAAAGATCGACACCCAGCATGGCCTGCACTTCGCTGCGCCGCTGCTCGTTGGCCTGGCTTTGGTAGGCATCTATGGCTTGCTGGCTGCGTCTGTCGCTGCTGGCAGAGAAACTGCTTTGCTGACGACGCTCATCATCCAGCCGGTTAATCACATCAGCGCTGGCCTTTACGCCGCGGCCTTGTGGCAGTTCGGTGCGTTGTTCATCACGCTGTAGCTGGACACGGCGTGGCTCAGCGCCGTTAAACACGGTACTGATACTTTGTGTCGCATTGCTGGCAGCATTAATATTCAGCGTCATAGTGCAAAACTCATCCAAACGTTGGGCTAATTATAACCAACACCGCTATAGCTTCAAGTAGGCCGGCTATCGGCCGGGCAGTTTTTGCCAGGTCACCTCATCGCGCACATACACCGGCTCGGCCAGCTCTGCTGCAACAAACTGCCCCTTCGCCAATGCCGGCAGTGCCAGCGTCAGCATATCCTGTGCTGACGGGTATAAAATATCGGCCGCAATAATCGCCTGCTGTTTTACCAGTAACTCATCAGCATAGGTTTGCCAGCCGGTGCCTACGCCATATATTTCACCGCTCAGATTAAAGGCGCTAAGCAGCGCCGGTTTAACTGCCAACTCTTCGTCAATGGCCTGCATCAGGCTTTGTTGCAATGTAAAACTGCCGATATACACCTCCGCCATACGCGCATCTATGGCCGCTATCACTTGCGTTGCACCGTGTAAGCGCTGCGCTGCCTGTGCCATAGCCGCAAGGGTAGAGACACCATACACCGGTAAATCTGCACCAAAAGCCAACCCCTGGGTTACGCCAACGCCAATACGCACCCCGGTAAAACTGCCGGGGCCGCGGCCAAACACGATACCGTCGAGTTGATTCAGGCTAAGCCCGGCCTGGTTCAACAACTGCTGCACCATCGGCAACACCCGTTTGCTATGCTGCTGCGGGCACACTTCGTCCAGCGCCAGCAACTCACTGCCAACTTGCAGCGCAACTGAGCAGGCTTCGGTAGAGGTATCAAGGGCAAGTAGTTTTATTTTGGCTGTGCTCAACTTAATTGTCCTGTTTTATCTGTTGTAAAAAGCTTATCGCGTCGTCCAGTGAGCGGGTACGGCGCATCGGCGGCAGGCTGGTTAAAAACACTTCGCCATAGGGTTTGGTGACTAAACGGTTATCACAAATCACCATCACCCCACGATCGGTTACATCGCGAATTAACCGGCCGACGCCCTGTTTTAAAGTAATTACTGCCTGCGGCAATTGCACCGCAGCGAACGGGTCTTCACCGCGTAGTGCGCAGTCTTCACTGCGGGCTTGCAATAAAGGCTCATCAGGCGAGGCAAACGGCAGTTTATCAATGATCACGCAGCTTAGCGTATCACCGCGCACATCGACGCCTTCCCAGAAACTGCCGGTACCCAACAGCACAGCGTTATCCAGCTTAACAAACTGCTCCAGTAACAAGCGCTTACCGGTACTGCCCTGCACTAATACCGGTTGTCGCACTAAATCCGGCAGTTGCTGTGCCACTAACTGCAACATACGGTGGCTGGTAAATAAGAAGAAACAGCGGCCGTTATTGGCTTCAATCAGCCGGATGGCGATTTGCAGTAACTGCTTCGCCATACCCTGCTCGTGCGGCTCACTTAAATAACGTGGCACACACAAAAGCGCCTGCTCGGCATAATTAAACGGGCTTTCCAGCAGCAGGGCATTAGCGCTGTTTAGCCCCATTTGCGCCGTGTAATGGCTAAAACCGTTATTGACCGACAAGGTAGCAGAAGTAAATACCCAGCTACGTTCATTCTCAGCCACGATGGCACTGAATTTATCGGCGATACTCAGCGGCGTTAAATGCAAATTGACATGCAGTCGGCTGGTTTCAAACCATAAACTGACACCCGTTTGCTGCATATCGGTCAGCTTTTGTAGCCGCGCTTTGCCAAGTGCCAGCCGCTCGAAGGCATTGTCGATTAAATCAGAGCGACCCAGGCTACTTTTCATTACCAGATACAGCATATCTATGGCTTCAATTACCCGGTTTAGCGCTTGTTGCATCTCTGGTCTTTGATATTGCTCGCGCCAATTACCACGCGCAGGCTCTGACGCAAACTGTAACCGCCAGTCTTTTATCAGCTGCGCCACTTTATCAGCCGTTTTGGCCAGCTGCGGATGGTCACGCAGCTCGGTTTTACAGGCAACGTCGATATCGCGGCACAGCTCTAGCAAAATCCGACTGGAGATATTCTCGCCAAAGTAATCACTGGCAATGTCGGGCAGCTGATGGGCTTCGTCGAAAATAATCACATCCATTTGCGGCAACAGCTCGCCAAAGCCGGTGTCTTTTAGGGCTAAATCGGCAAAGAATAAGTGGTGATTCACTACCACCAAATCAGCAGCCTGAGCTTTTTTGCGCGCTTTAAGTAAGTGGCAGTCTTCATACACCGGGCAGTCTTTACCCAGGCAGTTATCTGTAGTGCTGGTAACGTATGGCAAGGCTTTGGAGTCTTCGCTGATGTAGCTAAGCTCGCCAATATCACCGCTTTGCGTTTCACTGGCCCATTTCTTTATTAAGCTCAGATCCTGGATCAGCTGGTCATCTTGCAGCGGCACATGGTTGTAGTGCTGCTCTAAGCGAAATAAACACAGATAGTTGCTGCGCCCTTTTAGCAGCGCCAGCTGCAGTGGGCTAGCCAGCGCTTTAACCACTTTGGGCAAGTCACGAAAATACAGCTGTTCCTGCAGGTTTTTGGTGCCGGTGGATAACACCACTTTTTTACCGCTTAGTAGTGCCGGCACTAAATAAGCATAGGTTTTACCGGTACCGGTGCCCGCTTCCACCACCAGGCTGCCCGGTGTTTCAATAACGTCGGCAACAGCCTGCGCCATCTGTAACTGGGCATCACGGGCATTAAAACCGGCAATATGCGCAGATAAAGCACCGCCGGGCGCAAAAGCACTGGCTACCTGCTTACGCATACTGACTCAGAGTGTGACAAGGGGTGAACAGCACAAAGTAAACCATTAGAAAATTAAGGCGGCTATTATGCCTTAATAGGCGGCAAATTCAGACAAAAATATCCAGGTGGCCGTCTTTATCAACATGCTGTTCATCTTCCGGCGTGGTATAGGGTGCTTCAGGGTAGTCCTGTGTCTGACGCTCCCCTTTGCGAGCAGAGCGCGTCAGGATCAGGTATTTCTGCTCATGCGGTTTAACCGGTGTTAAGCGCGCATCCTTAAACACCGGTACCACCTGCTTGGGATCAGGCTCGACCGGTGTACCGGGTACGCGCTGCACAAAGGGCATAAACGCATCCATTGCTCTCTCCTAAAACGGTTTACCTGTTATCGGCAATGCCGGGCCAAACTTAAATTAGCCTTCATTGACTATACAACCTGATTACTTTATAAACAAAAAGTTCAGTATTCGGTATACTAAGCACCGTTATTATTTTTACGCCAGATATAACAAAAACAATATTTACCTTAATAATCAACTTCTTAATAAAAACACCTATGTCACCAGTAAGCAAAAATTGGCTTGCACCCAACAACAGATACGGGTAACTTGTATAGCAACTTAAGCAACAAAACCCGAAATATGAACAACGTTACTGTACTACATCATCATAGCGACTAGCCGTCCGATTACTTCGGAGGGCTATTTTCTGGCGCTCCGGTGGTACAGCAACATAACAACCCCGAGCCCAGGCCCGGGGTTTTTGTTTATTCGTCTTACACATTTTAATTATCGTCACGGAGACCAGTATGAGTCCGGCAACAGAATCTAAACGTTTACGCATCGCCATGCAGAAATCTGGCCGTTTATCGGTCGACTCCCAAGCCCTGCTGACCAGCTGTGGTTTAAAAATTAACCTGCGTGAGCAGCGCCTTATTGCCCATGTCGAGAATATGGATATCGATATTCTGCGGGTGCGGGATGACGATATTCCGGGTTTGGTGATGGATGGCGTTTGTGATTTAGGTATTGTCGGCGAAAACGTGCTGGAAGAAGAGTCACTGCAGCGCAAGCTGGATAACGACAGCTTTGATTACACGGTATTAAAACGGCTCGATTTTGGCGGCTGCCGTTTATCTATTGCGGTGCCGCAGGAAGAAAACTACACCGGCGCGGCCGCATTAGAAGGCAAAACCATTGCCACCACTTACCCGCGCTTGCTCGGTCGCTATTTAAAGCAGCAAGGCGTTAATGCCCGTATTGTGAATTTAAAAGGCTCGGTTGAAGTCGCGCCGCGTGCTGGCCTGGCCGATGCCATCTGTGATTTAGTCTCTACCGGCGCCACGCTGGAAGCCAATGGCTTAAAAGAAGTAGAAGTGATTTATCGCAGCAAAGCGGTACTTATTCAGCGTAAAGGTTTAAGCGATGAGCGTCAGTTGAAACTTATCAACAAGCTGATGCCGCGCATTAATGGCGTAATGCAAGCCAACGAAAGCAAATACATCATGCTGCACGCGCCGCGCGCCCGCCTAGATGAAGTGATTGCGCTGCTGCCGGGTGCAGAAAACCCCACCATGTTGCCACTGGCCGGCAACGATGAGATGGTGGCTATTCACGTCGTCAGCAGTGAAACGCTGTTTTGGGAAACCATGGAGCAGTTAAAAGCGCTGGGCGCGAGCTCCATTCTAGTGCTGCCAATTGAAAAGATGATGGAGTAACCATGACAGCCGTGATTAATTGGGCTTCGTTATCGGACGTCGAACAACAGGCGGCACTGGCACGGCCAGCGTTGGCTGACTCAGCATCGCTAAGCACGCAGGTGGCTGAGATTATCCGCAATGTACGTGCCAACGGCGATGCGGCGCTACAAACCTATAGCCAGCAGTTTGATGGCCTTGATAGCAACCCTTTAGCGTTAAGTGCTCAAGAGAAACAAGCGCAGCTGGCTAAACTGTTGCCAGAGCGTAAAACTGCTATTGAGCTGGCCTATGACAATATCCGCAAATTCCACGCTGCCCAGCTGCCGCGTGATATCGAAGTCGAAACCAGTGTTGGCGTAAGCTGTCAGCTTAAAAGCCGCGCCATTGCTGCGGTAGGCTTGTATATCCCCGGTGGCAGTGCGCCACTGCCATCAACCGTATTAATGCTGGGCGTACCGGCGCAGTTAGCCGGTTGTGGTCGCATTGTGCTGGTCACGCCACCGGGCAAACCGGCAGCGGGCGATATCGCGCCGGAAATTCTGTACGCCGCTGAGCTGTGTGGTATTAACGAGATTTATACCATCGGCGGCGCCCAGGCCATTGCCGCACTGGCCTATGGCACCCAAAGCATCGCCAAAGTGGATAAAATCTTTGGCCCCGGTAACCGTTATGTTACTGAAGCCAAGCAACAGGTGAGTCAGGATGCCAAAGGCGCACAAATAGATATGCCGGCCGGCCCGTCGGAAGTGTTGGTACTGGCCGATAACAGCGCCAATGCAGCCTTTGTCGCTGCAGACTTATTATCGCAAGCCGAGCACGGCCCCGACTCACAGGTGATTTTGGTCAGTGACAGCAGCAATTTAATTGCTGCCGTACAGGCAGAAGTCGCCAGCCAGCTGGCGCAACTGCCACGTAAAGACATTGCAGAGGCCGCGCTTAGCCACAGCCGCTATATTTTAACCGCCGATTTAGCTCAGGCGGTGGCGGTAACCAATGCTTATGCGCCGGAGCACTTAATCGTACAAACCGCCTGCGATGACGAGCTGGTTAGCCAATTTAACAGCGCCGCCAGTATCTTTGTTGGCAAATGGACACCTGAGTCGGCCGGTGACTACGCCAGCGGCACCAACCATGTGCTGCCCACTTACGGCTACAGCAAAACAGTATCCAGTTTATCGCTGGCCGATTTTTACCGCCGCTTTACGGTGCAAAAGTTAAGCGCACAGGGTATGCGTAATATCGGCCCGGCGATTGTTACGCTGGCACAAGCCGAAAGCCTGGACGCGCACGCCAATGCGGTGCGCTTACGTTTGGCTGAACTTAATTCTATTGAAGGTTAAGCACAAGATGGCAAACTCTACCCAAACTGGCGTGAATAATCTGGCCAGACAAATTGTAAAAGACATCGTACCCTACGCTTCTGCGCGCAGTAGCATGAGTGGCGGCGCTGTATGGCTTAACGCCAATGAAAATGCCTTAGCGCCAGCCTATCAGTTAGATGGCACTTTTAACCGCTACCCGTCATGCCAGCCCAAAGCTGTAATTGATGCCTATGCCGCCTATGCCGGTGTGTCACCCGAGCAGGTGCTGGTAAGCCGCGGTGCCGATGAAGGCATAGAGCTTCTGATCAGAAGCTTTTGCGAGCCGAAACAGGACAGCATTACCATTTGCCCGCCAACCTATGGCATGTATGCGATAAGCGCTGAAAGCAACCAGACCGCAGTTAATAAAGTGCTGCTGGTGAACAACGAGCAGCTGGATTTAGCCGGCATTTTTGCCACTAACCCTAAGCTGGTGTTTATCTGTAGCCCGAATAACCCGACCGGCGATCTGATCCCGCGTGAGCAAATCATCGCCGTGCTTAAGCACTTTGCCGGTAAAGCGCTGGTGGTGGTTGATGAAGCCTATATCGAATTTGCGCCACAGGAGACACTGGCCAATGAACTGGAAAATTATCCGCATTTAGTCATTTTACGCACCTTGTCTAAAGCCTTTGGCTTGGCAGGGCTGCGCTGCGGCTTTACCTTGGCGGCACCGGAGGTGATAAACGCGCTGAAAAAAATGATCGCGCCCTACCCGATAGCCGAGCCGGTAGCGCAAATAGCGGCCATGGCATTATCAAACACTGGCATCACGCAAATGCAACAAAGCGTTGCCAGCATAAATGCACTGCGTGATGCGTTTATCGCTTTTGCTACAGGCCAAAGCGGCATAAACAAGGTGTGGCCGAGCAATGCCAACTATGTGCTATTGCAAGTAGCCGATGCCGCCAATTGCGTAAGCGCACTTATCCAAAGCGATATTTTAATTCGCAACCAGTCCAGCCAGCTGGGCCTGAGCGAAGTGGTACGGGTATCCATTGGTAACGCCGATGAAATGCAGCGCTTAACGCAGGCAATGCAGCAGTATTTTTCTAACACAAATAGCAAAGAGAGAGTAAGCGCATGAGTGGCCAGCCTATTTTATTTATCGACCGCGACGGCACCATGGTAGAAGAGCCGCCAATTGACAAGCAGCTGGATAGCCTGGAAAAGCTGGCTTACGAGCCTGATTTAGTGCCCTCTTTATTAAAATTGCAGGCGGCTGGTTATCGTTTAGTGATGGTGACCAATCAGGATGGTTTGGGCACCGACAGCTTCCCGCGCGCTACTTTTGATGCACCGCACGATAAGATGATGCAACTGTTAACCTCGCAAGGTATTCGCTTTGACGATGTGCTGATTTGTCCGCACTTTGAGCGCGATAATTGCAGCTGCCGCAAACCCAAACTCGGCCTGGTTAAAGATTATCTGCAGCAGGGCAAAATCGATTTTACCAACTCCTACGTGATTGGCGACAGGTTAACCGATGTGCAACTGGCCGAGAATATGGGCCTGCCAGCGTTTCAGTATAACCGCGACAGCTTAGGCTGGGCGCAAATTACCAAGCAGCTGCTAAGTCGTGGTCGCAAAGCCACCGTTAGGCGCACCACACGCGAAACCGATATTGAAATTTCGGTGGATTTAGACAGCAGCGGCAATAACAGCTTTAACACCGGTGTTGGTTTTTTCGACCATATGCTGGAGCAAATTGCCACCCACGGCGGCTTTTCGCTGCAGGTAAAAGTCGAGGGCGACTTACACATTGACGATCACCACAGCGTCGAAGATACCGCGCTGGCATTAGGCCAGGCATTAAAACAGGCACTGGCTAACAAACGCGGTATTAACCGCTTTGGCTTTGTGCTGCCGATGGATGAATGCCGCGCTGAATGTGTGCTGGATTTATCCGGCCGGCCATTGTTTGTCTTTAACGGCGAACTGGGCGATGGCGCCGTGGGCGGTTTAACGCTTGAGATGGTGCCGCACTTTTTCCGCTCATTAAGCGATGCCATGCTGATGACGCTGCACCTGAGCATCACCGAAGGTAACAAGCACCACAAAGTGGAAGGCCTGTTTAAAGCCTTTGGCCGCGCGCTGCGCCAGGCTATTACGGTGTCGGGCGAAGCCTTACCCAGCTCAAAAGGAGTGCTGTGATGAAGCTGGTGATTGTCGATACCGGCTGCGCCAATATCAGCTCGGTGTATTTTGCTTTTAAACGCCTGGGCGTTGAGGCCAGCATCAGCCGCGATGCCAAAGCCATTAAAGCGGCTGATAAGGTGCTGCTACCCGGCGTTGGCACCGCGCACAACGCCATGGCCAAACTTCAGCAAGCCGAACTTATTGATACACTGCAAAACCTACAACAACCGCTGCTGGGTATTTGCCTGGGTATGCAAATGCTGACTGCGCACAGTATGGAGGGCGATGTCGCCTGTTTAAACCTTATTCCGTCTGAAGTACTGCCATTAAAGAGCGGCGGTCTGCGTCTGCCGCATATGGGCTGGAATACGCTACACAGCATTAGCAGCCACCCGCTACTGCGCGGTTTTAACGACACCGATTATGTGTATTTTGTGCACAGCTTTGCAGTGGCACCGGACAAGTACAGCCTGGCGCAGTGCCCTTATGGTACTGATTTTGCCGCAGTAATTGGCAAAGACAATGTCGCCGGTGCGCAGTTTCACCCGGAGCGCTCCGGTAAAACCGGTGCGCGCTTATTACAGAATTTCCTGGAGTGGCAGTTATGATTATCCCCGCCATTGATTTAATTGACGGCAATGTAGTACGGCTTTATCAAGGCCGCTACGACAACACTACCCAGTATGACTTCAGCCCGCTTGGTTTGCGTAACCAGTACGCCCAGGCCGGTGCAGACTGGCTACATATTGTCGATTTATCCGGCGCCAAAGATGCCACTAAACGCCAGCTGGCACTGTTAACCGAACTGATGACGGCTTCACCTTTACATATTCAGGTTGGCGGTGGTGTGCGCAGTGAGCAGGACGTGATTGATTTACTTGATGCCGGTGCCGGCCGCGTCGTTATAGGCAGTTTAGCCATACGCCAGAGCGAGCTGGTGCAAGGCTGGGTGCGCAAATACGGCGGCGAGCAGATTGTGCTGGCGCTGGATGTCGCCATAAATGATAAAGGCGAGAAAACCCTGCCCTCGCATGGCTGGATTGAGCAATCGAATATTACACTGGAGCAAGTGCTGGACGGTTATATTGCTGCCGGTGCGAAACATGTGCTTTGTACCGACATTAGCAAAGATGGTACTTTAACCGGCTCTAATGTGCAGCTATACAAAGAACTGGCCAGCAAGTATCCGCAAATTCAGTGGCAGGCCTCCGGCGGTATCGGCAAGCTGGATGATATCCGCGCCTTAATTGGCAGCGGCGTGGCGGGCGTCATTTTAGGCCGCTCATTGCTGGAAGGTAAATTTACGCTGGAGGAGGCCATAGCATGCTGGCAAAACGGTTAATTCCCTGCCTCGATGTGCGCGATGGCAAGGTGGTAAAAGGCGTACAGTTTCGTAACCATGAAATTGTCGGCGATATCGTGCCGCTGGCGCAGCGCTACGCACAGGCCGGTGCCGACGAGCTGGTGTTTTATGATATTACTGCGTCGAGCGATGGTCGGGTGGTAGATAAAAGCTGGGTGCAGCGTATCGCCGAGGTGATCGATATTCCGTTTTGTGTCGCTGGTGGCATTAAAACGGTGGCAGACGCCGGCAAAATTCTGGAAATGGGTGCAGATAAAATTTCAGTAAACAGCCCGGCCTTGCTGCGACCAGAGCTGATTAACGAGCTTAACCATCATTTTGGCCAGCAATGTGTAGTGGTAGGTATCGACAGCTTTTTTGATGTTACTTCCGGCCAGTATCAGGTATACCAGTTTACCGGTGATGAAAGCCGCACCAAGAAAACCCAGTGGCTTACCCGCGATTGGGTCAGCGAGGTGCTAAGCCGCGGTGCCGGTGAGATTGTACTTAACTGCATGAATCAGGATGGTGTGCGCCAGGGCTATGATATTGCTCAGCTAAAAAGCATTCGCGAGGTGTGCAGCGTGCCGCTGATTGCCAGTGGCGGCGCCGGCACTATGCAGCACTTTACTGATGTATTTGCAAAAGCCGATGTTGATGGTGCTTTGGCTGCCAGCGTGTTTCACAAAGGTATTATTGAAATTGCTGATTTAAAAGCCAAATTGATTGCTGATGGCATTAGTATTCGGCCGTAATAAGGGTAATTATGAACAAAGACACCATTAACCAACTAAGCTGGCCGGAAAACCAACTGCTGCCAGCGATAGTACAGCACGCCATTTCCGGCAAGGTGCTGATGCAGGGCTATATGAACCCAGAAGCACTTGAGCACACACTACAAAGTGGCAACGTCACCTTTTACAGCCGCAGCAAACAGCGGCTGTGGACCAAAGGCGAAAGCTCTGGCCATACCCTGCAGCTGGTTAGCATCGACAGCGACTGCGATGCCGACAGCTTATTGGTGCTGGCATTACCACAAGGCCCCACCTGCCATGTCGGCACCGAGACCTGTTGGCATGACAACAGCGCCAACAGCCCACAACTGGCATTTTTGTATGACTTAGAGCAGGTGATTAAAAGCCGTGAAGGCCGCGACCCTGCCAGCAGCTACACCGCCAGCTTATTTGCTAAAGGTGTAAAACGTATTGCGCAAAAAGTGGGTGAAGAAGGCGTCGAATCGGCGCTGGCAGCAATGGCTGGAGACCGGGAAGAACTGGCTAACGAAGCGGCTGATCTGATTTTTCACCTGCTGGTATTACTGCGCAGCCAACAGCTTGAACTAAACGATGTCATAGCCGTGTTACGCCTGCGACATAAGTAAATCTTTTTTGCTGGCAGCCTGGCTATACAGCCAGGTTGCTGCGGCAAAAAATTGTCTTGGCAGCCTTATGGCGCCAGTCGCTGAAGCTAACTACACTTGAGGCGTCATGACAGCAAAATCGCCGCACCTGCACCGCGAAGCAAACCTGATCCAAATGCTGGACCCACTGTCCACCGATTGGAATCAGGCCTTGCCCGCACCTGATAGTACGGTAACCAGTAAGCTGGTTGCTGCGCTGGATTTTTCCCGCCTAAATACCTTGTTTGAAAACTTCCTACAGGTTATGAATGTGCCTATAGCGCTGATTGACCTGCACGGCAAAGTATTAGCGTCATCACGCTGGCAGCGCGCCTGCATTCAGTTTCATCGTCAGGCCGAGCCGACGTTACAACGTTGTCTGGAAAGTGACCGCGATCTGGCGCTACAACTGGAGCAAGGTAAAAACTACTCTATTTACCGCTGTCGCAATGGTTTAACTGACTGCGCCACCCCCATTATTCTCGATGGCGAGCATATCGCCAACCTGTTTATTGGCCAGTTTTTACTGCAAGAACCCGATCTGAACTATTTTACTGAACAAGCCAGCAACGCAGACTTTGACAAAAACGATTATCTGGCTGCGTTGGCGGAAGTGCCGATAGTTGACGAGGCTAAATTACCGGCCATGCTAAACATGCTGGCATCACTGGCGCTGCAAATTACTGAACTTAGCCTCGCCAATAACCGCTACCAGCACAGCCTGGCGCAAACCGAACGTCAGGTTGCCCTGCGCACCCAAGAGCTAACACTGCAAAATCAGATCTTAAGCCAGATCAGCGAAGGCGCCGAGCTTAAAACCGTATTACACAACTTAGTTGCGCAGGTAGAACTGTTGCACCCGAATATGTTGTGCTCAATTTTATTACTGGACGAAGATGACAAAACGCTGCGCCACGGCGCCGCCCCGTCACTGCCTGATGCTTACAATCAGGCAATAGATGGTGTGCAAATTGGTGCCGGGGTTGGCTCTTGTGGCACCGCCGCCTTCAGCGGTGAAACAGTGATAGTCAGTGATATCGAAAGTCACCCCTACTGGCAGCCCTATCTGGCGCTGGCGGATATTGCTAAGGTTAAATCATGCTGGTCGCAGCCAGTGAAAAATGCCCAGGGCAAGGTGCTGGGCACCTTTGCTATTTATCAGCGCTGCACTGCCGAACCCTCCGCTGAGCTGTTAGAAAAAATAAAAACCTATGGCAATCTGGCCGAGCTTGCTATCAGCCGCAGTTTAAGCAGCGCACAAATCCGCCGGTTGGCGTTTTATGACAGTTTAACCGGCCTGGCCAACCGCCGCTTGCTGCAAGAGCATCTGACACAGGCAATGGCGCTGAGCCAGCGCAGCCGGAAATATTGTGGCCTGATGTTTATTGATTTAGATAACTTTAAACCGGTAAATGACATTTATGGCCACCGCATTGGCGATGGCTTGTTAACTGAAGTCGCCTACCGCTTGCAAACCACTGTGCGTCAGGCAGATACCGTGGCCCGCTTTGGCGGCGATGAGTTTATTGTCTTGCTGCGGGAAATAGACACTGATATGGCACGCAGCCGCCAGCATATGCAGCGGGTGGCACAAAAAATCAGCCAAACCCTGTCGCGGCCATACCCACTTGATGAGCAATTAATGCACCAATGCGCCTGCAGCATCGGCCTGGTATTGTTTAAAGGCGATACCGACTGCGACGAGTTATTACGCCAGGCGGACACCGCCATGTATCAGGCCAAACGTCAGGGGCAAAACCAGCCTTGCTGGTTTCAGGCAGGTTAAGCCAAACCGCAACGAACCTAATAATCGCTCCGGCCATCGCATTAAAATGTAACAGCCTTTGTCTGTCTATTGACAAGCCCTGCCCCGCCACAGACTATAGCCGCGGTCGTACGTTTAACACTTCTGTTAACACTAAAAATAAAAGAGTCGCTATGAAAAAATCCTTACTTGTACTGGCTTTAGCCAGTAGCTTCGCCATGGCAGATGAAGGCATGTGGATGCCACAACAACTGCCACAAATTGCCACCGAATTAAAAGCTGCCGGTTTAGCGCTAGACCCGGCTGATTTAACCAAACTAACTGAATTCCCTGCCGCGGCTATTGTTAGCCTGGGCGGCTGTTCGGCATCTTTTGTCTCGCCTAATGGCCTGGTTGCAACTAACCACCACTGTGTCTACGGCAGCATTGCGCATAACTCGACACCAGAGAATGATTTATTAGCTAACGGCTTTTTAGCCAAAACCTTAACTGATGAAGTGCCTGCTGCGCCGGGTAGCCGTATTTTTGTTACCAAGGCGGTCGATAACGTCAGCGATAAAGTCATTGATGGCAAAACGGCTAAATTAACTGGTAAAAAGCGTATTGATGCAATTGAAGCCAACCAAAAAGCCATTGTAGCCGAGTGTGAAAAAGACGCAGGCCACCGCTGCACCGTAGCCGCTTATTACGGCAGCCTGGAGTTTTACTTAATTAAACAGCTGGAAATTAAAGATGTGCGCTTAGTGCATGCCCCTGCTGAAGGCGTAGGTAAATTTGGCGGTGATACCGACAACTGGATGTGGCCGCGCCACACTGGCGATTACAGCTTCTACCGTGCTTATGTGAGCCCAGAGGGTAAATCAGCCGATTACAGCACCGACAACGTGCCTTATAAGCCAGACTTTCATTTAACCCTGGCTAAAGATGGCGTGAAAGAAGGTGATTTTGTCATGGCAATGGGCTACCCAGGCCGTACCAACCGCCACCGCTTACCGAGTGAAGTCAGCGAGACTTTTGAATGGGCTTACCCCAACACCGTATCGCAGTTTAAAAGCACACTGGACATTATTGCCAAACAAACCGCCAACGATAAAGACGCCGAGCTGAAATACGCCAGCCGCGTAGCGGGACTCAATAACTATATGAAAAACCGCCAGGGCATGCTGGATAGCTTTGCCGATAGCGATTTTTTAATTCGCAAACAAGCCGAGCATAGCGAGCTGACCAAGTGGGTTAACAGCAGCCGTGACAATAAAAAAGCTTATGCTGATGATTTAAAAACCATCGAGAAACTACTGAAACAAAGCCAGGAAAAAGATCGCAAAGACTATTTACTGGATAACGCCAAACCCCGGCTGTTAACCATGGCGGGCGCGCTGTACCGACTGGCCGAAGAGAGCACTAAGCCGGATGCCGAGCGTAAAGCCGGTTTCCAAAGCCGTGACCTGCCGCGCTACAAAGCCTTTGTTGCCGGTATGGAGCGTAACTTTGCCGTTAGCGTTGAAAAAGCATTAGATTTATACAACCTGAGCCGCTATGCCGCCCAACCGAAAAAACAGCGCGATGCTGAGTTTGATAAGGTAATGGGCATTAAAGACGGCATGAGCGAGCCGCAGTTAGCCGCGCTTATCGACAGCTGGTATGCCAACACCGGCCTAACTGCACTGGATAAACGCAATGCGCTGCTGGAGATGACACCAGAGCAAATCGCCGCGGTGGACGACAGCTTTGTTAAAGCCGCTGTAGCGCTGCACAAGTGGAACTTAAAGCAGGAAGCGGCCGACGAAGAGCTGGCGGGTAAAATTCAGCAGGCTTATGCCAGCTATATGCGCGCCAAAATCGCTTTTATGCAGTCTAAAGGCCTGGCCGTTTACCCTGATGCCAACAGCACCCTGCGGGTAACTTACGGCAATGTAAAAGGCCGTGGCCATGGCAATGAAGACGGCAACGCCTGGGCGCCGTTTACCACGCTGCGCGGCATTACCGCTAAAGCCACTGGCGAGGGTGAATTTAATGCCCCGCAAAGCCAGTTAGACGCGATAAAAGCCAAGCAATATGGCCCTTACAAGGTAGAGAGCTTAAATTCAGTGCCGGTAAACTTTTTAGCCACGCTGGATATCACCGGTGGTAACTCAGGTTCAGCCGTATTAAACAGCAAAGCTGAGCTGGTTGGTCTGGCGTTTGACGGCACACTGGATTCAATTATCTCTGACTGGGATTATAATCCGGACAATACCCGCTCTATTCAGGTTGATCACCGTTTTATGCTGTGGCAAATGCAGCTGGATGGTGCCGACAATCTGTTAAAAGAAATGGGCGTTAACTAAGTATCCGAATAAGGGCCGCAAGGCCCTTTTTTACTCTCTGATTGAGCTGCGCAAAAAAATAGTTATCAAGCCGATACAACCGGGCTTCGCCATCAGACAAAACTGCTATAAAATGCGCCACCCTATTCTGCCTGAGCGGCACGCCGTTATGTTGTCGTCAACCTCGCTCTATACCGATCTTTCTGCTTACTATGATTTGATGTGTAGCAACATCAATTATCAACAGCAAAGCCAAAACGTACAGCGGTTACATCAGTTATTTGGCAACGGCGGTAAGCGTCATCTTGATCTGGCGTGTGGCACCGGCCCACATATTGCTCATTTTGTCCGAGCCGGTTATCAGTGTACCGGATTAGACTTAAACCAGCCGATGCTTGAACTTGCCAGGGCGCGTTGTAATGAAGCAGAGTTTTTGCTTGGCGATATGAGCCAATTTAGCTTGGTGCAGCAGGTTGATCTGGTTACCTGCTTTTTATACTCCATTCACTATAATGCCAGCATCGCCTTACTGAACCAGTGCTTTGCTAAGGTATATGCCAGCCTGAGCCAGGGTGGTGTGTTTTGCTTTAATGTGGTTGATAAAGACAAAATATCTAACCGCGATGCAGTGCGACACGATGCGGTGCATAACGGCGAACATTTTGTGTTTGAGTCAGGTTGGTTTTATCAGGGCCAGGGTGAACAACAGCTGCTAAAGCTGCGCATCAGCAAAACCTGCAGCCAACACAGCCAATACTGGCAAGACAGCCATACCATGGTGGCATTAAACTTTGGCCAGTTACAGGCATTACTGGCGCCCTGGTTTGACGTGCACATACTGGCGCACAATTATGACAGCATCCAAAGCTGGGATGGCGAGGCTGGCAACGCTTTATTTGTTTGCGTTAAACGCTGACTAGCTATGTTTTTCCAGCAACTCTGCCGCCAAACGGACAAAATCTGACGAGGTTAAAATACCCTTCAGCTTGTTGTTTTCATCTACCACCGGCATACAACCGTGGCGGTTTTTGACAAAAAAGCCAGCCACTTCTTTCAACGATTGCTCGGGCGTAACCGCCGCAAAATCGGTTGCCATCATATCGGCGACCAGCTGCTGCTTTTCTTTGCGCTCCAGCGCTGTCGCACCGTATTGCGCCATTATGCCCATCACTTTGGCAATCATAATTTTTTGCGTCAGCATGCCGACTAGCTCGCCATTTTGTTCAATCACCGGAATATGCCGCACATTTTTCTGCCGCATTAAATCATGTGCATCTTTTAGGCTGGCATCGCGGGTAACACACAACGGATCGGCGGTCATTAGCTCAGCTACAGTAGTAATTGTCATAACGTGCTCCTCTACAGATAACTACAACCTTATAACGCAAAAGGTAGCTGCTATCTTGGTGCTGGATCAAGAAACTGCAGGTTGTTTTTCTGACGAGGTTAACGAACTGCCCAGCGATGCCACTATTACCAGCAATATTGCCAGCCACTGCCACAGTGTTAACAGCTCCGCCAGAATTAAAAAGCCCGCTAATGCCGCAACCGCCGGCTCCATACTCATAAAAACACTGAAGTTCTGTGATGTCATATTTCGCAGCGCTACCATCTCTAGTGAATAAGGTATCGCACTGGATAATATCCCCACCAGGAAGCCCAGCGGCAGCACCTCCCAGCTTAGTAAAGCCACCCCCTGCGTGATAAAGCCGGTAGGCACCAGCACTGCGGCTGCCACGGTCATACCTAATGCTACGGTAATACCGCCAGAGCTTTGGGTATTGGTTTTTTTACCAAATAAAATATAACCGGCCCAGCAGGCACCCGCCGCCAGCGCCAGCATTACGCCAACAGGATCCAGTGCATCGGCACCGCGCATATCCGGAAGCAGCAGTAAAATACCGGCAATGGCGCACGCCACCCAGATCAGGTCGCGCTTACGCCGCGATGAAAACAGCGCCACCGCTAAAGGCCCGGTAAATTCCAGCGCAACGCCTATACCCAGTGGAATGCGTGCGATGGCCAAATAAAACAGGATATTCATCCCGCCCAGACACAAGCCATAGACCACTATCGCCCGCCAGTCGCGACCTTGGGGCAGCGCCCGCCAGGGCCGGAACACCAGCCACAACACCAGCGCCGAAAAGCCCAGCCGCAGCGCTGTGGTGCCATCCGGGCCAATCAGCGGAAACAGCTGTTTGGCGATAGAGGCGCCGGATTGTATAGTGACCATCGCCAACAACACGCTACAGATGGCGACAACCAGGCTGCGGTTAACAGATAAAGACATAAAGCGTTCCGAAAGGAAATAGAACAAGCGACAGCCGTATTGTAGCCCGCAGACCACGAAAACATAAGCCGCAACGCACTGACTTGCGTCATCTGTGCGTTATTTCAGGGCAAATAGCGCCAAGCAACTAAAAGCTGACACAGCAACGCCATACAGTATTCAGAAAAATATCACGTAATGGCAAAGGTTTAGCCTTCATTTAACCGGCATAGTGGCAGGCTGACGCTACTGGCACAACACCTGCTAGGCAGTAGCTACAGTATTGTGCTCAATGCCCTTTTCGTCCCCTGACACAGGAGCCTTACTATGAGTGGCTTACAACACCGCAGCCATCCACTGCGCGATGTACTGGATAAAGAGCTGCAGCAGCGTACCTTCCCGGCACTGAGCGCCCCGTGCCGGCTATGCCAGTTTATGCTCACGGTAACACCGACCTCGCGCAGCAGCGAGCTGAGCTTTATACAGCAATTAGCCAGCGCACAGGGCTGCCATTTTAGTGAGACCGCACAGGATGTTAACCTGCCGCTGTTTGGCGGCAGCCTGCGCTTTGAAAAACACGGCGAGTTCTCCAGTTACATTTTTATCCAGCCGGCACATGATAAACAACTGTTTGATGACCCACTGGATTTTTTACCCGCCAAAGACTGGCTTAGCCAGATCCCCGGCCAGATCTTCCGCGTGGTGCAGCTAAGTATCATCACGCCGGCGCAACTGGCTAAGCTGGGCAATATTGACCGGCTGTTTAACAAGGATAACTGTATTAGCAGCCATCTGGCCGGGCAGCAGGCGCGCATCTGGACCGACTTTCAAAAACATGCTGAAGGCGCTGGCCGCATGTTGTTGCTGGATCAGGGCTTAACCCCGGCTGCGTTAGGCCGCCTGGTGCAGCAACTGTTTGATCTGGGTAACTACCGCAAGCTGTCGCTGTTGGGCTGGCCGGTGGCTCGTCAGGCGCTGGCGAAGTTAAATCTGCTGGAGCAGCAGCTATCCGATATAACCCAGCGTATTGAACATAAAAACAATGCCGACGAGCGCCTGCTAAATGAAATCACCACCATGGCGGCGCAAACTGAACATTTAATTGCCGATAACAGCTCGCGGTTACAAGCCACTGCTGCTTACTATCAACTAACGCTGGACAGGCTTAAAAGTCTAAACGAAAGCCCTATCGATGGTATGTTGTCACTACAGGATTTTACCGAGCGGCGCTTAACGCCGGCGTTTCGTACCAGTGAGTCAGTAGTATTTCGGCAAAATGCGCTGTCAGGCCGCTTAGGCCGCTCCACCGAGCTGTTACGTACCCGCATTAACTTAACCTTAGAACAACAAAACCAGCAGCTATTGGCGTCTATGGATAAAAGAGCCAAACTACAACTGCACATGCAACAGATGGTTGAAGGCTTGTCGCTGGTTGCCATCAGTTACTACGCACTGCAACTGACCGACAAAGCCCTTAATGCGTTAAGTTTCTGGTTTGCCGCTTTTGATTTGGCACTGTGGCAAAGCCTCAGTGTGCCTGTAGTACTGCTCAGTGTCGGGTTGTTATTTGTGTGGCTTAACCGCCAGCTACGTAGGGCAATGCCGGAGCACGCTATGCAAGATACGGCAAAAGATCAACAGACAGCAAATCGTGAGAAATCACACTGAGCGCTTGAGAATTCACCAGACTAGTGCTTTACTTGCGATCCGCTGTTTTTGCAGCAGAGATGTTTGTCAGGAGAGCCGGGATGTTACGTGTCGCTGTGTTGTTAAGTTGCTTCAGTGTTGCCTGTCTGGCCAATACGCCAGCGGCTGATGCTGAAAAAACGCAGCGCAAATTAAGCCCGGGTCAGTCGCTGACTGACAAAAACCCCACCACTAAAGCACGGCCAGCGCAAATTGCGGTGTATAAATCGGTAAAACAGGATGGTACAGCGCTGTTTTCAGACCGCCAGCCGTTAAACCGGCCTTATCAAGTGATGCGGTTTGACTGCTTTGCCTGCGATCCGGTATCGACAGTGAACTGGCACACAGTGCCACTGTACACCAAACCCTATAACCGCATTATTGCCAAAGCTGCAGATGAACATCAGCTGGACCCGGCGCTTATTCGCGCCGTGATTCATGCGGAATCCTCCTTTCGGCCACAAGTCGTGTCGAAAAAAGGCGCCGTCGGTTTAATGCAGCTGATGCCGCAAACGGCAAGCTATTTAGGTGTGGCCGATCCCAGTCATCCGGAGCAGAATATTATTGCCGGCAGCCGTTACCTGGCCAGCTTATTAAAACAACATGATAGCGACTTGCAGCTGGCTCTGGCGGCCTACAATGCCGGCCCCAGCAATGTCAGAAAATACAATGGCATACCCCCTTTCGCCGAAACACAAGCCTATGTCGAGCGGGTAGCCATATTACACCGCCGTTACCAGCAAGCCGGTTAGCCAGGCGAGTTAACCGGCGCAGGTTTGCTTAGCGCGGCACGCAAAATATCTTTCCACGATACGATGCCCAGCAGATGTTTTTGCTCATCCACCACCGGCAGACAGCTAATGTTATGTTGCAGCAACAGTGCAGCAGCTTGCTTTACCGTGGTTAGCTCGGTGATAGTAATGACCGGCGACACCATCACCTGATGTACCTTGCGCGAGCGGATAAATAAGCCGATAGCTGGATCGGTGGCCGCATCCATCACCGGGCTTAACTCACGAAAATAGTCTTTTACCGACACTATGCCCACCAAACGATTACTGGCATCGGTAACCGGTACATGTTGAAAGCGGGCTTTAGCAAACACGTCACGCAGCGAGGCCAGGCTGGCATCAGCCGTGGTTGTGACCAACTTATTACGATGCGTCATAATATGGCTAATACTCATACCCACCCCGCGGCAAACGGTTAATTATCGTCTTTTTCAAAACCTTCAATGGTGACGCCCGAGAGGAAGCCGGCCCCTTTGGTGTCGCCACTGCGCAGTTTGATCATCAAACGTAAATCGTTTGGTGAGTCGGCATGATGCAGCGCATCGGCGTAACTGATGCGACCGGCCTGATACAGATCGTATAGCGCCTGGTCAAACGTTTGCATGCCCAACTCGCGTGACTTGCTCATCACCGCTTTAATTTCCCCCATCTCGCCACGGGCAATTAAATCGGCAATCAGCGGCGAGTTCAGCAGTACTTCAATGGCGGCAACCCGGCCTAAGCCATCGGCTGTTGGCACCAGTTGCTGCGCTACGATACCGCGCAGGTTTAACGATAAATCGAACAACAGCTTTTGGTGCATCTCTTTGGGCACCAGGTGCATAATGCGGTCTATCGCTTGGTTGGCGTTGTTCGCGTGCAACGTAGCGATACACAAATGACCGGTTTCAGCAAACGACAGCGCATATTCCATCGTGTCCTGGCTGCGGATCTCACCAATTAATATCACGTCCGGCGCCTGACGCAGCGAGCTTTTCAATGCCGCCTCAAAGGATTCTGTGTCAATACCCACTTCGCGCTGGGTAATTAAACTTTTATGGTGCTCGTGGACAAATTCAATCGGGTCTTCAATGGTCAGAATATGGCCTTTGGCATTGCGGTTACGATAGCCCAGCAATGCTGCCAGTGAGGTTGATTTACCGGTACCTGTACCACCGACGAACAGCACCAGGCCGCGCTTGGACATGATCACTTCTTTCATGATTGGCGGCAGGCCCAGCTCATCCACGTTCGGAATTTTGGTGACAATACGGCGCACCACCATGCCGGCACAATCGCGCTGCCAGAACGCCGACACCCGGAACCGGCCAGCGTCATTGGCAATAGCAAAGTTACACTCTTTGCTGGTCATAAACTCTTGCTGCTGTTTATCATTCATTGCCGATAACACCAGCTTCAGCGAGGTGGCATCGGTCAGCGGCGTTTCGTCAATCGGCAGCAGCTCACCGTTAATCTTTGCCGCTACCGGCATGCCGGCGGTGACAAACAGATCGGAGGCTTTTTGCGCCACCATTTTTTCCAGAAAGTCTTCTAGTTGCATAGTGGTTTAGATCCTACCCATGGCACCAAAAGTATTTTTATCCTGCGCTTTGGCGGCCGCATCTTTTTGCGTCACCAAACCGCGGTTCACCAGATTGACCAGGCACTGATCCATAGTTTGCATGCCATGAGCGGCACCGGTTTGGATAACCGAATACATTTGGGCAATTTTATCTTCACGAATGAGGTTACGAATGGCCGGCAAGCCCACCATGATCTCGTGCGCCGCGATACGGCCACCACCCACTTTTTTTAACAGGGTTTGCGAGATAACCGCACGTAACGACTCTGAAAGCATCGAGCGTACCATGTCTTTCTCTTCACCCGGAAACACGTCGATAATACGGTCGATAGTTTTAGGCGCCGAGGTGGTGTGCAGGGTGCCAAACACTAAATGGCCGGTTTCTGCGGCTGTCATCGCCAAACGAATGGTTTCTAAATCCCGCAATTCACCCACCAGAATAACGTCAGGGTCTTCACGCAGTGCAGAGCGTAGCGCATTGCTAAAGCTGTGGGTATCACGGTGCACTTCACGCTGGTTAATTAAGCTGGATTTATTGTTATGCACGAATTCTATCGGGTCCTCAATGGTGAGGATGTGGTCATGGCGCATGGTGTTAATGTAATCAATCATCGCCGCCAGCGTGGTGGATTTACCCGAACCGGTTGGGCCTGTTACCAGCACTAAACCACGTGGGTTTTCCGCGATGGTTTTAAAGATATCCGGCGCGCCTAAATCGTCCAGCGTTAACACTTCGCTGGGGATGGTACGAAACACCGCTGCGGCGCCGCGGTTTTGCACGAAAGCGTTAACACGAAAGCGGGCTAAATTGGGCACTTCAAAAGAAAAGTCTGACTCGAGGTTTTCTTCGTATTCTTTACGCTGTTTGTCAGTCATAATTTCGTACACTAAAGCATGCACTTCTTTATGCGACAGCGGCGGAATGTTTAACTTGCGCACATCACCGTCTACCCGGATCAGCGGCGGTACACCGGCAGATAAGTGTAAATCTGATGCTTTATGCTGCACACTAAAAGCCAATAATTCGGTAATATCCATGACAATTTATACTCCACTTTGCCAATTGATATGAATAACATAGCAGAACAACTTAGCCTCGCCTATCAGAACCTGAATGAAAAATGCCAGAGCGCGGGCATTAAGCAGCCGGTAGCGCTGATTGCAGTGAGCAAAACCAAGCCAGCCACTCAGGTATTAGCCGCCTATCAGGCCGGCCAGCGCCAGTTTGGCGAAAATTACCCGCAAGAGTTGGCCGATAAAGCCACCGAGCTGGCACACTGCCAGAATATTCACTGGCATTTTATTGGCCCACTGCAATCAAACAAAACCAAACTGGTCGCTGAACATGCCAGTTGGGTACACAGTATCGACCGGCTAAAAATTGCTCAGCGGTTAAATGACCAGCGCCCGGCCAGCCTTGGCAAATTAAAGGTGTTGCTGCAAATTAATATCAGCGCTGAGCCAACCAAAGGCGGCATCACACCAGATGAAATGTTGACGCTGGCCACACAGGTAAACAGCCTGCCGATGCTGCAACTACAAGGCTTAATGGCAATACCGGCACCGGGCGACAGTGAACAGGCGTTTGCCGCCATGCAACAGTTGTCGGTTAAGCTACAACAGCACTACCCTGATGCCTCTGAGTTATCAATGGGCATGTCAGACGATTGGCCTTTGGCTCTGACTTATGGCGCAACTATGATACGATTAGGCACCGCCATTTTTGGCGCCCGACAGTAACAGCAAGCAAATGGGGAAAAATGAAACAAATGAATGACAATATGGTTGCGTTTATAGGTGCCGGTAATATGGCCCGCTGTGTGATTGCCGCTATGGTTAAAGCTGGTTACCCGGCTGACAACATTATTGCCGCCAATCGCAGCCAGCCCAAATTAACAGCCCTGGCAGCCGATTTTGGCATTCATACCACGCTGGATAATATTGAAGCGGTAAAAAAAGCCGATGTAATTGTACTGGCGGTAAAACCGCAGATGATGCAGGACGTCTGTACTGCGCTTATTGAGGCCGCGCCAGAAATTAGCGAAAAGCTGTTTGTCACGCTGGCCGCTGGCATTACCGTAGCACGTTACCAGCAGTGGCTGGGACAGGTACGTTTAGTGCGCGCTATGCCCAACACGCCGTCACTGGTAGGCCTTGGTGTGACGGGGTTATTCCCAAGCGGCTGCTCCAATTATGAAAAAGCCTTTGTTGATCATATGTTCAGCGGTACCGGCATGAATGTGTGGCTGGATAACGAAGCACAAATTGACCACATTATTGCCGTTAGCGGCAGCGCACCGGCCTACTTCTTTTTCTTTATGCAGGCTATGCAGCAAGTAGCCGAGCAATTGGGCTTTGATGCCGCCCAGGCCAAACAGATGGTGGCGCAAACTGCACTTGGCGCAGCCACTATGGCGCTTAACAGCGAGCACAGCTTTGCCGAGCTGCGTGCCCAGGTAACCTCTAAAGGTGGCACCACGCACGAAGCAGTAACCACTTTTGCTAATCAGGGCCTTGAAAAAATGGTTTCTGATGCCATGTATGCCGCGATAAAGCGGGCGCAGGAAATGGCGCAAACCTTATAAATTTAGCCGGGAGAGCCTATGCAAGCTGTGCTGTTTCTAATTGATACCGCCTTTAGTTTGTACCTGATGGTCGTAATACTGCGCTTATGGCTGCAGTTGGTGCGGGCCGATTTTTACAACCCGTTCAGCCAGTTTGTGGTTAAAGCCACTAACACACTGGTGTTGCCGCTGCGCCGGGCTATTCCCAATATAGGCAGTTTAGACACCGCCACCCTGCTACTGGCTTATGGCATCATGCTGGCTAAACTTATTGTGCTGCAGCTGTTGCAAAGCGGCCAGGTGCAGTGGGTACCCAGCCTGATTTTCTCGGTTATTTTCCTGCTAAAAGAAATTTTTACCCTGCTGTTCTGGATTTTAGTGATCCGCGCGCTGCTCAGCTGGTTTAGCCAGGGCCGAAGCCCGGTAGAATACGTGATGCACCAACTAACCGAGCCATTACTGCGGCCGGTGCGCCGTATACTGCCGCCACTGGGCGGGCTGGATTTATCGGTACTGGTGGTACTGATTGGCCTGCAGTTTTTAAATATTTTATTTAGTAGCTGGTTTCCGGGGTTGTAAGCAGCAACTGTGCAACAGCCTGAATTCAGTGATACGAGGTGAATGATGCGTACTGGGATTGTCGCCCTGCTAGTGGGCCTAATGTTAAGTTTCGCCAGCCTTGCCGAGCAAAAAAAGACGCTGGGTAACTGGGATGTACACTATATTGCCTTTCCCTCGCCGCTGCTAACGCCCGAAGTTGCCCAGCAATACCGGCTACAGCGCAGTAAATACAACGGCATTGTGAATATTTCGGTGCTCAATAGCGCCAGCCAGCAGGCTGAAAAAGTGGCTATCAGCGGCAGTGCCAAAGACTTACAAGGCCGGGTACGTCAGCTGGAGTTTACCGAAGTGGTCGAAGGCGACGCCGTCTATTACCTGGCGCAGCTGCCGTTTCACCACGAGCAGCGCTACAGCTTTAGTATTAACCTGCAGCAGGGCAATACGCAGCAACAGCTTAGCTTTGTGCAAACTTTTTACGTAGATTAACGCGGCATGACAAGTCAAAAAATCGTCCTGGCCACCGGCAATAAAGGCAAAGTGGCCGAATTAAGCCAAATGTTAGCACCGTTTAATGTCCAGGTGCTGCCACAAACTGAGCTTGGCGTAACCGACGCTGATGAAACCGGCCTGACCTTTATCGAAAACGCCATAATTAAAGCGCGCCATGCTGCATTAGCCACCGGTTTACCGGCGATTGCCGATGACTCAGGCCTGGCGGTTGATGCGCTGCAAGGGGCGCCAGGTATTTATTCTGCCCGTTACGCCGGCGAAGGTGCCACCGACAACGACAATATTAACAAGCTACTTGATGCGCTTAGGGCGGTGCCCGAGCATCAGCGCGGCGCGCAATTTCATTGTGTGCTGGTGTATTTACGCCATGCTGAAGATCCTACACCACTGGTGTGCCACGGCGTTTGGCCAGGCATTATTACTGCCGCACCCGCCGGCAGTGGCGGCTTTGGTTATGATCCGGTGTTTTTTGTGCCCTCAGAAGGCTGCACCAGCGCCGAGCTTAGCCGCGAGCGCAAAGCCCAGCTTAGCCACCGTGGCCAGGCACTGACACAACTTATCGCCCTGCTCAGCCAGAAAAGTCACTCAGCCAATCAAGGCACTAACTAGTGGCGCTGCAACTGCCGCCACTGGCGCTGTATATTCATATCCCCTGGTGCATACAAAAATGCCCTTACTGCGACTTTAACTCGCACGCGGTAAAACAGGGTATTCCGGAGCAGGAATATATCGCCCATTTGCTGGCCGATTTAGATCAGGATCTGCCCTTAGTGAAAGGCCGCAGTATCAGCAGCATTTTTATCGGCGGCGGCACGCCCAGTGTTTTTTCCGCTTCAGGTATTGCCCAGATCTTAAGTGGCGTTAAGCAGCGCATACACTGTACTGACGAGATGGAAGTGACCATGGAAGCCAACCCTGGCACGGTAGAAGCAGACCGGTTTGCCGGCTATGTGTCAGGCGGTGTAACGCGTTTTTCTATTGGTGTGCAAAGCTTTCAAACAGAACAATTAAAAGCACTGGGACGGATTCACGACAGTGCTGAAGCCATACGGGCCGCCACACTGGCACAACAGCTACCGCTTAACAGTTTTAACCTTGATTTAATGCATGGCCTGCCGCAGCAGGATGTACATGGCGCGCTGGCCGATTTACAACAAGCCATTGATTTGAGCCCACCACATTTATCCTGGTATCAGCTTACTATAGAGCCCAACACGGTATTTGCCTCGCGCCCGCCCGTATTACCGCCAGACGATACGCTGTGGGATATTCAGCAACAAGGGTTGACGCTGCTGCAACAACACGGCTATCAGCAGTATGAAATTTCCGCCTATGCCAAGGCTGGTCAGCAGTGCAAACATAACCTGAATTACTGGCGCTATGGCGATTATCTGGGTATTGGCTGTGGCGCGCACGGTAAAATTACCTTGCCCTCGCGTAACAGTATTTTACGCACGGTCAAAATCAAACACCCCAAAGGCTATATGGATATGACCCGGGGCTATGTTGACAGCCGCGAGCAGGTCGAACCGGACGACAGACCCTTTGAGTTTTTTATGAACCGCTTTCGCCTGCTGGAACCCTGCCCCAAAACCGACTTTACCGCTTATACCGGCTTGCCACTGAGCCATATTGCTGCCGCCATAACTGAAGCCGAGCAAAAAGGTTTGCTCACTGTCAGCGACAGCCACTGGCAAATAACCGATAAAGGCGCGCGCTATTTAAACGATTTGCTGACCCTGTTTATTTAACTACGCGGGGTGTAGCGCCGCTTAACTGCGATAGTCGGGCTTTTAGTCTGCCTGTACTGACGTAGAATAAAGTTAACTAAAACACAGGGAACTAGCATGAATCGATCTAATTTACCGCGACTGGCTAATCTGCGCAGGCTGGCGTTACCATTGGCGATAAGCGCAGCCTTAGTTAGCGGCTGCGGCCCACAGCAAAGTAACGCGCCCGTACCACAGCAGGTTCAGCAACCACAGCAGAGCGAGAGTGAAAAAGCCAATGCGCTGTTTGAACAAATTTTTATCGATAATGTGCGGCGCGACCCTGTGCTGCAAACCCGGCTGGGTATTAAAGATGATTACGATAAATGGCATGATCTGTCTGACGCACATTTTGACGCCGGCTTAGCACTAACCCGCCAGCATCTAACGCTGCTTGAGGCCATTGACAGTAGCAAGCTAGACGACGCCACCCGTGTCAGTTACCTGTTAATGCAGCGTAATTTAGAACAAAAGCTGGCCGATGCCAAATGGCGCCTGTACAGCTACCCGGTAAACCAGATGTTTGGTACCCACTCGCAGGTGCCATCTTTACTGATTAACCAGCACAGCATCAGTGATGAACAGGATGCCAAAGCGTATATCGCCCGCTTAAATGCGGTACCGGCACTGTTTAGCCAACTACAGCAGCAATTAGCGCAGCGCGCTGAGGCCGGCATTATCGCGCCTAAGTTTGTTTTTCCCCATGTTATTTCCGCCAGTGAAAATGTGATTAAAGGCGCACCTTTTGATACCGGTGAACCCAGCACCTTACTGGCTGATTTCACTAAAAAAGTGGCCGCACTTGCGCTGGATGAGAACAGCAAAAAGCTGCTGATTGACGAGGCAACCGTGGCACTGCTCACCAGTGTTAAGCCCGCCTATACCAGCCTTATTAGCTACTTACAGCAGCTGGAGCAGCAAGCTGACACTGTTGATGGCGTCTGGCGTTTTAAAGACGGTGAGCAGTTTTATAACAACGCGCTTAAACGCACCACCACTACAGATTTGACTGCAGCGCAAATTCACCAGTTGGGGCTAGACGAAGTGGCACGTATTCACAGCGAAATGCGCGCCATTATGCAGCAAACCGGCTTTGACGGTGACTTAAAGGCCTTTTTTGACTTTATGCAAAACGATCCGCAGTTTTACTACCCGGATACGGCAGAAGGCAAAGCGGCTTATTTAGCTGAGGCGACGGCAGTAATAGACCATATGCGCACCCGCTTAGATGAGCTGTTTCTGGTCAAACCCAAAGCGGAGATGATTGTTAAAGCGGTAGAGCCATTTCGTGAGCAAACCGCCGGCAAGGCGTTTTATCAGCAGCCGTCAATGGATGGCTCACGCCCCGGTATTTACTACGCTAATTTATACCGCATGAGTGATATGCCCAAATACGAGCTGGAAGCACTGGCGTACCACGAAGGTATACCCGGCCATCATATGCAGCTGGCCATCGCGCAAGAGCTGACTGAAATGCCTAAGTTTCGCCGCTTTGGCGGCTACACCGCCTATATCGAAGGCTGGGGCTTATACACTGAACTGCTGCCAAAAGAAATTGGCCTGTACCAGGACCCCTACTCTGACTTTGGCCGTTTAGCGATGGAGCTGTGGCGCGCCTGCCGCCTGGTAGTAGACACCGGTATCCATGCGAAACAATGGAGCCGCGAACAGGCGATTCAGTACCTGCTGGACAATACACCCAATACCGAAACCGCGATTGAGAAAGCCATAGAGCGTTATATTGTGATGCCCTCGCAAGCCACGGCCTATAAAATTGGCATGATTAAAATTATTGAACTGCGCGAAAAAGCCAAAACCGCGCTGGGCGATAAGTTTGATATTCGTAAGTTCCATGATGTGGTGCTAAAAAACGGCGCCGTACCGCTGGATGTACTGGAACAACTGGTCGACGAGTATATTGCTGCGACAGCAGCCTGAACGCAGAGAGATTAAATGCAGACAAGGCCGGTCGATTGACCGGCTTTTTTAATCAGAAGCCAGACCCGGGTTGCAGCAGAAATTCCACTTCTTCGGTCGTTGAAGTGCGGCCTAAAATAGCATTGCGGTGCGGGTAACGGCCAAAGCGGTCGATAATAACTTTGTGTTTTAGCTCAAACTGGTAGTTATTCTCCGGTGCGTACTGTTTAAACAGCAACTCAGCCTGGTGGTGTATCAGAACCGATTCACTGTGCATATAAGGCATCAGCAGAAAATTGCGCTCATCCGCATCAAGTTGTTGCAGCGCCCCGCTTGCTATCGCTTCCTGCGCCAGTACTAGTGCCATAGCATCCTGCGCGAATGCCTGAGGCGTATCCCGGTAAATATTGCGGGAGAACTGGTCCAGCACAATAATTTCAGCCAACCGCCCCTGTGCGCTCTGGCGCCACGGGTATAACTCCCCGGCAGACGCTTGCTGCAGGGTTGATGCAAAACGTTTACTAATTAACTGGTCAAACGCTTTATCTTTTATCCACCACTGCTCTGGGCTTATCTCTTTAAACCAGAACTGTAATACCTGCTCCATTATCCTCAATCCCTCTGTTACTGATCACTATATTGTGTTGCCACTTGCACTACGCAGCGCTATTAAGCGCTGCTCAGAGACGGTCAGGCAGCCTGCTGCAAAATATGCTGTTGCAGGTTAAGTGCGGCTTGTTGCAGCTGAATAAACACGGCACTATCTTTCACCAGTTGCACTTGCGGGTCAAACACCTGATGGAAATTGGCTACCGAGACGGTGCCGGTTAGCCGGGCGCCCATATAGGGCGCAGCCTTAACAGCTGCTTCTAACACGCTTTTTGCTCCACCCGGACCTGGTGCTGCCGCCAGAAATAATGCGGGCTTATGCTGAAAAATGTGGCGCTGTGAGCGCGAGGCCCAGTCATACAAGTTTTTAAAGGCGGCGGTAAAAGTGCCGTTATGTTCGGCAAAGCCCACGATCAAACCATCGGCTGAAGCAATACGCTGTAAAAATTGGCTTACCTGCACCGGCGTGCCAAGCTCTTTTTCCCGCTTTTCACTGTAAATGGGTAATTCAAATTCATCCAGCTGCAAGGTGGTTACCCTGGCTTGAGGCAACAAACGGGCAGTACTCAGTGCTAATTGCTGATTTATCGACTGCGGATTGTTGCTGGCGGCAAAAGCAAGAATATTCATAATACCTCCTGCAGATTATGATCTACGATTTCAGTCTTACGCTCCTGATTCAGATTTCGCTCTGACGGCAGATCGCTTAAATACTCGACAAACTCCACCTCAAAACCCGCTGGGTCAACAAAGTACACATTCTTACGAAACGGCTCTTTTGCGCCCGGTTTGGCAATGACATAACCCGCCTGTTGTAAACGCGTGATAACGGCGTCGATATTTTGTGTTACGTAGGCAAAATGCGCCAGCCCCACACTGTGGCCTTCCAGTTTGCGGTTTTGCCCCTCGCCATGGTCGCTGAGCGCCAGGTAATGGTAATCATCACCAAAATGCAGCCATTTGCGCGGTTTACCATACCAGTCACCCTGGCCTTCATCACGGATGCGCCAGTGTGGAAAGGCGGCGCGGTAAAAATGCAACATGGCATCCATGTCGGCCACAACCAGATTAACGTGCTCTAAATACATACAGGGTCTCCTTGCATTAAGTTGGTCAGCAGGGTAAAACCTAAAGCTAAGTTGAGGTAAAGTACTTTTTTCACCTGAGTAAAAGCGGAGCAATGCATGGCAGAAGCAACATGGAGTGTGGGCCGGGTGGCAAAACGCTGTGGCGTGAAGGTCAGCACCCTGCATTTTTACGAGCAAAAAGGCCTGATAAAAAGCTGGCGTAACGCTGGCAATCAGCGTCGCTATAAACCGGATGTTATGCGCCGTATTGCAGTTATTAAAGCCGCGCAGCAGATGGGTATTAGCCTGGAAGAAGTAAAACAGGCGTTGTTATCACTGCCGGATAACCGCACGCCAACGCTAGAAGACTGGCAAAACTTATCGAAAAACTGGCAACAGACGCTGAACAGCCGCATTGCCTATCTGCAGAAGCTACAGGACTACCTGACCGGCTGTATTGGTTGCGGCTGCCTGAGTATGCACAGCTGCCCGCTATACAACCCGGACGATACTCTGGCGCAGCAAGGCAGCGGTGCGGTGATCCTGCAGCAGGCGGCAAAACCGTGCCTGGTTACTACCGCCGATGCCGACGAAGGCTAAGCCACTTTTCCAGCTCGAGGATAATAAACACTGCTATACCCACAGCCACACAAAGCAAACCATGACTAAAACTTAACGGCTGACTGTGAAACAGCTGCTGTAACAGTGGCAGATAGGTAAAGGCTAACTGTAGGCCAAATACGATAGCCACAGCAATAAGCACCGCCTGAGTGCCTTTAATGCCCTGCCACGACAGCGAAGGCCCCTGCATATAGCGCACACTAAACAAATACCATACTTCCATAGCGACCAGTGTATTGACTGCCATAGTGCGGGCGTATTCAACGCTGAGCTGCTGTGCAATGGCCCAGTTAAACACGGCGAAAATGCCAGCGGTAAACAGTATGGAAACCAGCACGATACGCCACAGCACAAAACGCGAGACTAAGGCTTCATTCACCCGTCTTGGCGGGCGGTGCATCAGGTTAGACTCCGCTGGCTCAAACGCCAGCGCCAGCGCCAAGCCAATCGAACTGACCATATTGACCCATAAAATTTGCAGCGGCATTATCGGCAGCGTTAAGGCAAACAGCAACGCCAGCACAATGGCCAGTGACTCGCCACCGTTCACCGGCAGTAAAAAAGCAATGGCTTTTTTCAGGTTATCATACACATTACGCCCGGCCGCCACCGCGCTGGCAATAGTGGCAAAGTTATCATCCAGCAATACCATTTCACTGGCATCACGTGCCGCTTCGGTACCGCCCTGTCCCATAGCAATACCCACGTCGGCACGTTTGAGTGCCGGTGCGTCGTTAACCCCATCACCGGTCATAGCAACCACTTCACCCTGCTGTTGCAGAGCACTGACTAACCGCAACTTATGCTCTGGCGTGGTGCGGGCAAATACGGCGGTATGTTGCACAGCTTGCTTAAGCTCGGTATCCGTTAACTTATCCAGCTCATAGCCGCTTAACACTGTGCTGGCATTGGCAAGACCCAGTTGGCTGGCAATTGCCGCCGCCGTTGCGGCATGATCGCCGGTAATCATTTTTACCCGTACACCGGCATGCTGACAGTCGGCAATTGCACTTATCGCTTCTGGCCTTGGCGGGTCAATCAGACCAACCAGCCCTAATAGCAGCACATCCTGCTGCAGATCACGCTCATTTAACAGGGTTTGCTGGTGGCTTAAGCATTTTACTGCCAGCGCCAACACACGCTGGCCGGCGGCGGCTATCTGATTAACCTGCTGCTGCCAGTATTGGGTATCCAGCGCAATAGCGCCATTCGCACTGTAGCAGCCCTGACACTTGGCCAGTACGGCTTCGGGTGCGCCTTTGATAAACACATAAGCATGGCCCAGATGGTCGCTGTGCAACGTGGCCATGTATTTGTGCGCCGCATCAAAGGGGATCTCATCATGCCGCGGGTAGACTTGCATTTGCTCGCGCTGCTCTAAGCCATGCTTTTGGGCTAACACCAACAACGCCGCTTCCATCGGATCGCCCTGAATGTGCCGAGCCTCTGCTGCACCTTGCGTTAATCGCGCATCGTTACACAATAAAGCGCAGCGACACAACCAGTCCAGCGTTTGGCGGTCTGTGGCGTTGTCAACGCTATCGATATGTCCGCTGGCCTGATAACCTTTGCCACTGACCTTAAGCCGGCTGGAAGCTAACTGCACCGTCGTTACCATCATCTCGTTTAGCGTCAGGGTACCGGTTTTATCGGAGCAAATCACCGACACTGCACCTAAGGTTTCCACCGCTGGCAAGCGGCGAATAATGGCGTTACGCCTCGCCATACGGGTAACACCTATGGCCAGTGCTATGGTTAAAATAGTCGGTAAACCCTCCGGAATGGCAGCCACTACCAGGCTAACCACCGCCATAAATAAATAACTCAGCGCATAATCCCTAAAGTAGCCCAGCACAAACACCAGTGCGGCGACCAACAACACCGCCAAGGTTAAATAACGGGCAAATTGCGCCATTTGCTGCAGCAAGGGAGTGGTCAGCAGTTGCACCTTCGTCAGCAACTGGTTAATGCGGCCAAGCTCGGTATCGCTGCCGGTCGCCACTACCAGCGCCAATGCCCGCCCCTGGGAAACCAGGGTGCCGCTGTAAACCATATTACGCCGGTCAGCCAGCGCCACCACACCGGTTAAGCGCTCGGTATGCTTAGCTACCGCTACCGACTCACCGGTTAATGCTGCTTCCTGCACCTGCAGGTTATATACCTGCAGCAGACGCATATCGGCAGGCACTTTATCGCCGGCTTCCAGTAGCACAATATCGCCAGGCACCAGCTCGCTGGCATCCAGCTGTCGCGTTTCCCCTTCGCGAAGCACCCGGGCCCGGCTGGATAATAGTGCACCAATTGCCGACAGTGCTTTTTCTGCCTGACCTTCTTGCACAAAGCCGATAATGCCGTTCACCAACACTACTGCCAGGATCACCGCCATATCGAGGTATTCTGACAAGAACAGCGCCAACGCTGCTGCAACTAACAAGACATAAATCAGCAGGTTGTTAAACTGGCGTAAAAAGCGGCGCCAGGCCGGCACCGGTGGTGTTACCGGTAACAGGTTAGCGCCATAATGCTGGCGCGCAGCAATCACTTGTGTTTCGGTCAGGCCTGATGTCAGTGTTACCTGGTAGTGCTGACACAGCTCGTTTGCCGCTTGTTGATGCGCTGCAGTTAACGACATAAAGGCTCCGATTTGATGAGGCTGCACTAACCATAGCAAGCACGGCAGGCAACAGCGCTGCGCCAGATCAAAAAATTGCCCATAGGTGCTGGGCTGCCAATTTGCCTGCAACCAGGGTTTACAGTTATGCTGTAAACACAGGCCACAGCTGGAAAATGCTATGATTTCAATTCACTACTTCGAGCCAGAAAGCCAAAGCTGGCATAGCCGTAATGTAAGCCAACTGCCAAAAACCATACCGGCCGATGCCAGAGTGTGGATAAATTTAACTGACGCCAGCAGCGATGAGCAGCTTAGCGTGCTGCAGCGCTTTGCTATTACGCCAACTATAGTGGAAGATTTCAGCCGCCAGCGTCACCCACCCAAACTGGAAGCACAAACCGACTTTACCTTGCTGATTCTACGCGGCTATGCCGATGCTGACTTTAGTGAATACACCCAAAGCGCTCAAGTTAACCTACTGTATTCTAAGCAAGTATTAATAAGCATTGTACGCTGCCACAATGCAGCTTTACTGGCGCAGCTAAGCCCACAAATGACCGCCGGGCAAAGCCCAAGCATTGCCGAATGGGTAAAGCAGCTGATCCTGGCGGTGTCAGCCAGTTATCTGGAAAAACTGATTAAGTTTGAAGATGAGCAAAGTGAGCTTGAAGATGCCATGCTACACCGGGGCAATGATGAGCAGATGGCGCTGATTATGCGCTATCGCTCTGTGCTTAGAAAAATTAACCGCAACCTGGCTTACCAGAAAGATATTTTCTCTGATGCGCTGTATGAAGAGCAAAACCCGCTACTAAAACAATTTAACAGCAGTGAAATTCGTGATTTTTATGAAAAATTTGAACGGTTGCACAGCATGACTGATTTATACTACGACCAGTTAAGCGATTTGGTAGAAGGCTATTTGTCTACCACCTCGCATCAAATTAACGAACGTATGAAAGTATTGACCATCGTCAGTACCATTTTTATTCCACTGACATTTATTGCCGGTATTTATGGCATGAACTTCGAGTATATGCCTGAGCTGCAAATGCCTAACGCTTACTTTTTAGCGCTAATTGCCATGGCTTTAGGCGGTGTAGGCGGTTTAATTTGGTTTAAAATACGCGGCTGGTGGTAATACCGGCACAGGAGTGGTAGATGGCTGAAAACCAACCGCTGGATATTGAAGAGATAGTACGCGACAGTTTTGATGAAAACGAGGCTGAGCATTTAACCGATAAACTAAGTCAGTTAGAGCCGGAAGAAATCGCCATCGCGCTAGAGGCAATGCCGGTAGAGCAGCGGGTTGCCACCTGGCTAACGCTGCACAGTGATGATCAAATTGCCGCCTTAACCTATATGCGGGTTGATGCGCGTGACAACATTTTTAAGCAACTGGACGAGGCGCAGCTGCGCAGTCTGGTTGAGGAAATGGCGGTTGACGATCTGATTGAGCTGTTGGACGAACTGCCACAGCGTATCTACGATTATGCTTGCTCCAGGCTGGACGCCAGCCAGCGGCGCTGGCTGGATACCGCTTTGGGTTATGACGAAGATCAGTGTGGTCGGTACGCCGACCACGACATGCTCATCATCAACAAAAACGCCAAGGTGCGCGATGCCATCCGCTTATTTCGCCAGCTGGCCGACGATGCCGAGTACCACGATGCGCTGTTTGTGGTAGACCGTACCGGCCGCTACGTTGGCCTGGTGCACGCAACCCAGCTATTGGGCCTGGGCAGCCACTTACCGATTGAGACAGTGATTGATCAAGACGCCCCGCTGGTGGAGGGCGAAATGGAACTGGACCAGGGCTCAGACATTGTGTCGCGCTCTGGCTATACGGCGCTGGCCGTGGTCGACGCTGAGGGCAAGTTGCTGGGCCGGTTATCAATAGGTGAAGCGCTGGAAAACGTGCGTAGAAGCCTGGAAAGCCAGTTTATGCATACCGCCGGTTTGGATGAAGAGGAAGACTTGTTTGCCCCGGTGGTGGACAGTGCCAAACGTCGCGCACTTTGGTTGGGCATTAACCTGTTAACGGCCTTTTTAGCCGCCTGGACCATCGGACTGTTCGAAGCCACCTTGCAGCAGGTCGTCGCACTTGCGGTACTAATGCCAATAGTGGCCAGTATGGGGGGTATCGCCGGCAGCCAAACCTTAACGTTGATTATCCGCGGTCTGGCGCTTGAGCAAATTACGCCGAAAACCTATTTAACCCTGCTACGCAAAGAGCTGGGCGTTGGTGCCATTAATGGTGTGCTGTGGGCATTAGTTATCGCACTGACCACCTACTTCTGGTTTGGCGACTGGATCATCGGTGGCATTATAGGCATGGCCATTATTATTAATATCGTGGTGGCTGCGATTGCCGGGGTGTTAATTCCGATCTGGCTGGAAAAGCTCGATATTGACCCGGCGCTATCCGGCTCGGTGATTTTAACCACCGTAACCGACGTCATTGGCTTTTTTGCTTTCCTCGGCTTAGGCTCATTATTTCTGTTGGCTTAAAAAGCAATAACTATATTTGCGTTGGCAGCAGCTTTTATTGCTGCCAGCGCAAGCGCTGGCTTTTACAATAGGCAAAAAAATACCGCTTATCGGAGAGCGCATGAAAATTGCGATTTTATCGCGCAATGCAGAACTGTATTCCACCAAACGCCTGGTTGAAGCGGCGCAAGAGCGCGGCCATCAGGTGCAGGTGATTGATCCCTTAACCTGCTACATTAACGTAAACCGGGTTAAGTCCTCTATTCACCATAAAGGCGAAGCGCTGGAAGGCTTTGATGCGGTGATCCCGCGTATCGGTGCCTCTATTACCTTTTATGGCACCGCAGTGCTGCGCCAGTTTGAAATGATGGGCGTATACAGCTTAAATGAGTCTGTCGCCATCAGCCGAGCCCGCGACAAGCTGCGCAGCTTGCAGTTACTGGCGCGTCAGGGTATTGGCTTACCTGTTACTGGTTTTGCTGATAAGCCTGGTGATATTCCGGATTTGATAGACATGGTAGGCGGTGCGCCGCTGGTAATAAAACTGCTGGAAGGCACCCAGGGCATAGGCGTGGTACTGGCCGAGACCCGCACCGCTGCAGAGAGCGTGATAGAAGCCTTTATGGGGTTAAATGCCAACATTTTGGTGCAGGAATATATCCGTGAAGCCAACGGCGCCGATATCCGCTGTTTTGTTATCGGTAATAAAGTGGTAGCGGCAATGAAGCGCCAGGCTAAAGCAGGCGAGTTTCGTTCTAACCTGCACCGCGGCGGTACCGCTTCGACAGTACGGCTAAGTAAAGAAGAGCGCGATACGGCCGTGCGTGCCGCCAGAACCATGGGGCTGAATGTGGCTGGGGTGGATTTACTGCGCTCGAATCATGGCCCGGTAGTAATGGAAGTAAACAGCTCGCCGGGTTTAGAGGGCATAGAAACCGCTACTGATAAAGACATTGCTGGTATGAGCATCGCCTTTTTAGAGCAAAAAGTCGCCGCCCATAAAACCCGGCGTAAACTAAACACCAAAGGAACAGGCTAATGCAAACTGGCACCAGAGCAGCTTTTGTTTTAGGTAACAGCAGTATTCCACCCGGCAGCCGTGCTGTGGTCGATATTCCGTTTGGTAAGCTGTATACCCACACTGAGCTGAATATTGGTGCCCATGTTATTCATGGCCGGCGCGAAGGCCCCGTGCTACTGGTTGCTGCAGCGCTACACGGTGATGAAATTAATGGCGTGGAGATATGCCGCCGCTTATTAAAACTGCCCCGGCTGAACCAGCTCAAAGGCACGCTGGTGGTGGTGCCTATCGTCAATACTTACGGCTTTGTGCAGCAATCACGCTATTTGCCAGACCGGCGCGATTTAAACCGCAGCTTCCCGGGCAGCGAAAAAGGCTCACTGGGCAGCCGGATGGCATATCAGTTTACCGATAAAATTCTAAAAAAATGCACCCACGCTATCGACTTACACACCGGTGCAATTCACCGCTCTAACCTGCCGCAAGTACGTGCCAGCGCCAAAGACAAAGTGGCGCTGCGCATGGCTGAAGTGTTTAACGCGCCTATTATTATTAAAGCCGCCAGCCGTGAGGGCACCATGCGGGGTACTGCCAACAGCCTGGGCATTCCTATTTTGCTGTATGAAGCCGGTGAGGCGCTGCGCTTTGACGAGCAATCTATCAATATTGGTGTGCGCGGCATTTTGAATGTAATGACTGACTTAGGCATGTTAAGAGCTGGCCGGAAAAAACCGGCAACCAAATCATTATTTTCGAAGAAAAGCAGCTGGGTACGCGCCGAGCATGATGGTATCGCCCGTTACTATGTTGGCTTGGGGCAAACGGTAAAGCCAGGCGATGTTATGGCGCATATTTACTCGCCGTATTCCGATTTTGAAGTCGCGGTTACCGCCAGTTTTGCCGGTATTGTGATCGGCCGCAATAACCTGCCACTGGTTAATGAAGGCGAAGCGCTGTTTCATGTCGCAGAAGTCAGCTCACTGGCGGAAGCAGAAAAGACTTTAGATGCGATTAACGATGAGGTAGATAATGCCATGCCACCGGTGCTTGGCGAAGAATATGGGGTTGTGTAGTGATTGGCTGGCCAGCGTTAATCTTTTTGCGCTACCACATCGTAAAGGCTTAACGCCGGCAGGCGCTGCTGTAACTGCTGTTCGATTTTGTCCAGTTCCTGCATGCGCTGGCAAAACAGCGCCGATTTCTCTTCCAGCTCTACCGCCTTGGCATCCAGCCCCAGGTTAATTTTGTCAACCAGCTCACCGACCGATTGCCACTCCTGGTTGTCGCTACGCTCAAAATTGCTGTCCGAGTGGCGCAGCGCATCGCGTAGCGCCCCCCATACTGCTCCAACAGTATGTCGGGTCAGGTTATCCAGTTGCGGTTTTAGCTCACCGTGTAAAAAGTAGTCCAGTTCGTTCAGGCTTTGCGGTGCCAGGTAAAAGTGCTCATTGGTGCGGACAAAGCGCGACATCCACTGAAAGGTCGTTTCCCGCACCAGTTCGCGCCATTCAGCTTGCTGGGCTTTACTGCCAATGCCGGTAAACATCGCTTCAATGCTGGATAAACCCAACTCAACACCATCTACCGCAATGCTGACAATTTCAGGCACAAACTTACGCAAGCCCTGGCTGTATTGATACAACAAGGTAGTATCTTCGCTGTTAAGCTCAATCCATTCACCCCGGATAAACAACTGCTTATCGGCATTAATTTGTACGTGGGTGCGGTTATTTTGCAGAATGCGAATATGGTCAGGTGCAATTAAAATGCCGTGCGTAAACGCCATATTGCATTCGGCTGCATGCAGCCAACTGCAAAATAACACCAACACACTGATAATAACGCCTTTCATCACATTCACCCGCCAAACACTTTAGTGCTAAGTGTATAGCGCAGCGAGCTGCCGGGCAGCACCTGATACCGCAAGGTAGTAGCGACTGGTCGAAAACATCAGAAGAACGGCTCTATGGCCGGGCTGCCGTCTATCAGTAAGATTTTTGATGGCCCATATTCGCGCCGGCTGCGGATCAAATCTTTGCCAAAATGCACCTCAACCGCTGAGAACAACTGTTGGCGTACAACAATGAGGGTAGCATCCAGTTTTTCCCGCCGCTGTAGCTCTAATTGTTTCACATCTTCAATCAGTGCCACGGCGACATCGCGGTGCTCTTCAAATTCTTTTTGCAGCTCTTGCTTACGCTGTTCTATTTGCGCATTGCCTTCGATTTTTTTTAGCTTTTCCAGCTGATCACGAATATCCTGCATGTCTTTCTTGGTTGCCGAAATACTGCTGCGCAGCACCTCTTGCTTATCGGCTATCGGATCAACCTGGCGGTTTAACTCTATTAAGATGTTACTGCTAGACGGCGCGCCAAGATTACCGGTATAAATGCCATAATCCAGATAATAATAACCGCCAATCACTTTACCATTAGGGTTATCTTCTGGCCCGGCGTACACTTTGGCTGCAGCAACAGCACAATGCATAATCTGTTTATTTATGTATAAATTGCCGTCACAGCTTAAACGGGCATATTGGGCAATATTGCACTGAATATCCCCTTTGGCCTTTAGCTCAGTGCTGTATTCACTGTCTTTTTCTGCCGTGGCAATTTGATGGCCAATAATAGAGCCACCTATGGTAATGTCGCCGCCGGCTTCAATCAGGTTGCCTTCGACAAAACCTTTAACGAAGACATTACCGCCGGCAATCACTTTCATACCTTCAGTGACGTCACCGTTTACTACCACTGAGCCTTTAAAAATAATGTGGCCAGTTGCCAGATCAACGTTTTTAACGGTAAAGACTTCGTCAACGGTTGCACCATTTTCAATTACACGCGGTAAACCATCACGAGCTGCCAGCAGCAAATCCGTATCGGTTGGCGATAATTCAGCACCTTCGGCCAGGTTCCATTCAATCACTTGTCCGGGCGTTGCCGGTATTGGCGAGCCGGTTACCGTCATACCATCAACCCCCGCCGTGGGCGGGTGGCGGCGCATTAGCGTATCGCCGGCTCTTACCGCAGGGATAACGCCAAAATCACGCAAATCGGCTTTTTCTTCGGAGTGCACCAAGGGTTTATTGCGCCGGCTTTCCATCTCGGGGATCACCGCTTCAAAACGCGAGTTCTGGCCATGCTCGACCGGGCGCCCTTTGGCAATAACCAGCTTTACTTTGCTACCTGGCTCAGCTTTGCTGGCATGGGTTACCAGTTTAATGATGTGATCTTTACTAAAGCCAAATACGATGCCAGCTTCTTGCGCCCCTTTTACCAGCGCATTGGCCGAGACAGGCGCACCGCCCCAGGCTGCAGCAATAATGGCCGATGCCGACATTTGATCATCAGCAATGGCAAAACTGAGCTCAGCATCGCGTTTCTCTGCAATACGATAGGTTAGCGGGACGCCCTCTGGCTGCAGCTTTTCTTTGATTTTTTGCTGAATTTGCTGATATTCCACCAGCAGATTGGTAATTTGATCTTGAATAATCAGGCAACGGCCAAAGCCGGCAGCCTGTAGCTGCGTATTCACGTCTTGCGCACTTAGCGCGTCAAGTGTCACTGGCACCGTTATTTTTATACTGTTGTTGTGCTCGGTAAATTGCATAAGGCTTCACACTGTTAAATACTGCACGTAAGCTCAGCTAATGAAACAAATAACCGGCGCCAAGGCAAGCCCTGTTTGTCCGCTCAGGGCCAATTTGCCTGTAAAAATCAAATATAATTTTCCTGATGGATGCGAATAAACAAATCTGTACCCTTTTTACTGTAATCCACCTTGTATTCTTTATTGTTTATTGCCTGAATAAACAATAAGGTTTTTACCTCACCAAATACATCTGAGCTGGAAATATCCACCACTTCCATATAACGGTCTTTTGCCTCTGCCCTGTTGGCCGGCACACTTTCAGTGAATAACTTCACGCCGTGACGCGTTACGATGATATTTGGATCGTCGTCGTCATTTACTACCACTAAGTCCAGTTTTTTATTTTTGTGGATCAGGGTGTTACGTCCACTCACCAGAAAAGGTTTTTCGTAATTATTCATTTACTGCCCTACTTAACCTGTGATAATGCCAATATTATGATACAGACAGTCCAGAGTGTCTAGGTGACTGTATTTTGTATTAATTGTAGTCTGGCCTGATTAATTTGCCGGCATAACTCTGCCGCTTCGGTTTCCGTTAAGCTTACCGGAATAAACACATCAAAACCGGTTTGTCGATTAAGCTGCTGCATACGCCAGCCAAATGCCGCTTTTACGCCATTATACTGCTGCTTACTAGTGCTGAAATTATTACTCTCAGCCAGCAGTTCACTGGCACATTGCCCACTACTACAACTTTGTCGTATCGCGGCCAGATAAAGCTCACGCTGCTCTGTCATCAGCCGTACCGCCAGGCGCAGCGGTAGAGGTTGTAAGAAACCGTCGTAATCGGTCAGGCGAAAACCGATATACGCCAGCGACTGCTGGTTAAGCTGTGGCACACCGCTGTACAAAAAGCTATGCCAGGACAGATGCCAGCTGCCATGACGATGCTGGTACCTTACGCCTTTGGCATCATAGTGTAAAAAGTATTGCGGTTCTGCCAGTTTCGCCCAGCCAGCGTAGGCCCCAAGCCCTGCCATTAATAGCAGCACTGCCTGCCAGGCGGCCAGCTGCCTGAACCAGATAATACTGACGATGGTCAGCAGCAGTACTACAGTACTTAACAGCAATACAGCTGCACCACCACGGCTGGCCGCCTGGGCAATGTGCACACTATCATTACTGTTTTGGCTTTCAGGGTTAAGTTCGCTTTGCATTGGCGCTCACTTTACGACTCACTATCACGACCTGGTTAACTTATCTGGCCGTCGCATTATCTGCAGCTGTTAATTTGACGCTAACAGTGCAGTATTTGTTCAGTGCGACTAATCTACACCTTGCCACGGCGTTGTGCAAAGTCACTGCTATGAAGCGACCAAAGCCCCGGGCACTGCGATAACAGGAAATCTAAACGCGTGTTTCTTCCATACAATAAGGCAGACTTGTTTTTTAGCTGTTACACGGGGTTACTGTGACAAAACTACATTCAAAACTGATCTGGGTGATCCTGATCGCACTGGCGTTATTTGTGGCTTACCTGTACTGGATGCCCGGCCAGAAAAACGACACCCGCCGCGGCCAGGCTAGTGTCGCAGTCAGTACTGCCAAGGTACAAACCATGCCGATGATCCGCAGTATTAACGCTTTAGGGACCGGTATCTCAAACAATTCTATTACGCTGGTTGCGCCGACCAGCGATTTTATTACGGAATTAAACGTGCGTGAAGGTAAGGCCGTGAAACAAGGCGAAGTGATTGCCCGGCTGCACGATGTACAAGAGCGCGCCCGCGTTACCGAGCTTGAAGGCGTGCTTGACGAACAGCGCCGCCAGTTAGACCGGCTAAAAAACCTTGCCACCACCCAGGCTACTGCGCAATCACTGCTGGATGAGCAACAAACCAAGGTAAATACGACGCTGGCGCAGCTTGATATTGCCAAAGCGCAACTGGCCGAGATGACCATTGCAGCCCCTTTCGATGGCTATCTGGGCCTGCGTCAGGTCAGCGAAGGTGCCTATGTAAATGCCGGCACGGTAATTACCACGCTGGACGATTTAAACATGTTACGTGTCGCTTTTAGTGTGGCGGAACGTCATTTAGCCGAAATTAAAGTTGGTATGCCGCTTAACGTTACTAACGCCGCCTACGGCCAGCTGAAATTCGAGGGCAGCGTTAGCGCTATTGATACCCGGCTGGATCCGCTAACCCGCTCTATCACCATTCATGGCGTGATCCCCAACAAAGACTTACGCCTGCGCCCGGGTATGCTGCTAAATGTGCAGCTGGAGCTGGATAACCGCCAGGCCATGCAAATTTCAGAAAAGGCGCTGGTGCCGCAACAACAAAGGCAATTTGTTTATAAAGTAGGCGCGGATGACACTGTACAACAGGTAGAAGTTACCATAGGCCAGCGTATTCCCGGTTGGGTTGAGGTGACCTCAGGCCTGCAAGAAGGTGATGAGGTGGTGGTAGAAGGCATTCAAAAGCTGCGCTCTGGCCTGACGATTAACCGAGTAGGAGGTTAACCATGTGGTTATCTGATACCTCGGTAAAACGGCCGGTATTTGCCACTGTCGTTAACCTGCTGCTATTGGTGTTTGGTATTGTTTGCTTTAGCATGCTGCCGCTGCGGGAATATCCCGACATCGATACGCCCATTGTTAGCATTGGTACTAACTACCCTGGCGCGTCGGCTGAAATTGTCGAGTCTAAAATTACCCAGGTGCTGGAAGATCGCATCAGCGGTATAGAAGGCATTAAAAATATCACCTCCAGTAGCCGAAATGGCCGCTCTAATATTTCAATTGAATTTACGGTAGAGCGTGATATCGACGCGGCCGCCAATGACGTACGCGACCGTGTATCGCGGGCATTGAATAACCTGCCGGATCAGGCCGATCCGCCGGAAGTGTCCAAAGCCAGTGACGATGAGGATGTCATTGCCTGGTTTGTGCTAAACAGCGAAACCATGAGCTCGCTGGAGCTTACCGACTACGCCGACCGTTACATCGTCGAACGTTTTTCTGTGGTTGATGGTGTGGCCCGCCTGCAATTGGGTGGCTCGCGCGATTACGCCATGCGCATTTGGCTGGACCGCGATGCAATGGCGTCACGCGGCGTCACCGTGCAGGATATTGAAAACGTGCTTAGGGCAGAGAACGTTGAACTGCCGGCCGGTAATATTAAGTCGCATGATCGCGACTTCACAGTAAGGGTAGAGCGTAGCTACAAAACGCAGGAAGATTTTCGCAAGCTGGTAATAAAGCGCGGCAATAACAATTACCTGGTACGGCTGGGAGAAGTGGCCGATGTACTGCTAACTGCTGAGAATGAGGAAAGCGAGTTTAGGGGCGATGGCAAAAACCTGCTGGGTATCGGTATTATCAAGCAGTCGAAAGCCAACACGCTGGAAGTGGTAAAAGCGGCCCGCGCTGAAATGGAGCGTATTAAGCAGAACCTGCCAGCCGGCACCACGATAGAGCCTGGCTATGACTCATCGCTATTTATCGCCGAGTCTATCAAAGAGGTTTACAACACCCTGGCCATTGCCATGGCGCTGGTGGTGGTGGTGATCTTTTTGTTTTTGGGCAATATCCGCGCCACCTTTATCCCCGCCATTACTGTGCCTGTCGCCCTGGTTGCTGCGGTTACGGTGCTGTTTGCGCTGGATTTCTCGGTAAACCTGCTTACCTTGTTGGCCATGGTACTGGCTATCGGCCTGGTGGTGGACGACTCTATTGTTGTGCTGGAGAATATCTACCGCCGCATTGAGCTGGGTGAACACCCGCTGGTGGCATCTTATCGCGGTGCGCGTGAGGTTGGCTTTGCCGTAATCGCTACTACGCTGGTGCTGATTTCGGTGTTTGTGCCGCTGGTGTTTATGCAAGGACAGCTGGGTAAGCTGTTTACTGAATTTGCATTGGCTATAGCCGCCGCGGTGGCCTTTTCCAGTGTCACTGCGCTCACCCTGTCACCCATGTTATGCAGTAAATTACTTACCCACCAAAAGCGCGAAAGCAAGCTGGGTTTGTGGTTGCATGCCGCCTTTCACAAATTGGAAGCCGCCTACCGGCGTCAATTAGATGTGGTTTGCGCCACCCGCTGGCCGGTGATGATAGTGGTAGCCTTGTGTTTTGTTGCCAGTTATCTGCTGGTGAAAATACTGCCCTCTGAGCTGGCACCGGTAGAAGACCGTGGTACCTTCTTTGTGATGATGAGCCCGGCCGAGGGCGCCAGTTATGCCAGCAATAGCCGCAATATGCGGCTGATTGAAGACGTGTTAATGCCCTACTACCACAATGGTGAGTTTAACCGCTTACTGGTCCGGGTACCTGGCTGGGGCAACAGTGGCGGTATTGCTATTGTCGGCAGTGAAAACTGGCATAACGGCAAGCGCCGCACTGAGGAGCTGATGACAGAAGTAGGCCAAAAGCTCAACCAGATCCCCGATGTACGCGCCTTTACTTTTATGCGCAGCGGTCTGGGTGGTGGCGGTGGCGGCGGCAGGCCAATCCAATTTGTGCTGCAGGGTAATACCTATGAAGAGCTGGCACGCTGGCGCGATATCGTGATCAGTAAAGCGTCAGAAAACCCGAATATTCTGATGCTGGACCATGATTACAAAGAAACCGTGCCGCAAGTGCTGGTAGACATTAACACCGAGCGGGCCGGCGATCTGGGCATTTCAGTCGGCGCTATTGGCCGCGCACTGGAAGCCATGCTGGGCGGCCGGCGCGTCACTACCTTCCTTGACCGTGGTAAAGAGTACGACGTTATTATTGAAGGTTTAGATGATGATTTCCGCGCTCCTAGCAAGATTACCAATGTGTATATCCGCTCTGAGACCTCGGGCGATCTGATCCCGCTGGATAACCTGGTTACCCTGCGTGAAGAGGCAACCTCGTCCAGCTTAAACCGCTACAACCGCATGCGCGCTATTACGCTAACGGCCAGCATGGCGCCGGGCTACAGCTTGGGCGAAGCGCTGGAGTATCTGGAAAATATCGTGCAAACCGAAATACAAGACACGGTCGGGATTGATTATAAAGGCCAATCGCTGCTGTTTCAGGAGAGCGGTAGCTCAACCCTGATGGTGTTTATCCTGGCGCTGGTGATCACCTATCTGGTGCTGGCAGCCCAGTTTGAAAGCTTTATTCACCCGCTGGTGATCCTCATCACCGTACCACTGGGGTTGGTTGGTGCCCTATCCGGTCTGTACTTTACCGGTATGACACTGAATATCTACAGCCAGATAGGCCTGGTGATGCTGATTGGTTTGGTAGCGAAAAATGGCATTCTGATCGTTGAATTTTCCAACCAGCTGCGGGATGCCGGTGTCGAATTTGCCGCCGCAGTCAAACAAGCGGCGGCGCAGCGTTTGCGGCCTATTGTGATGACAGCCTTTACTACCGCTATGAGCAGTATACCGCTGATTATTGCCTCAGGTCCGGGCTCTGAAAGCCGGATGGTAATAGGTATGGTGATTTTCTCTGGCGTGGCGCTGGCGACCCTGATGACAATCTACGTGGTGCCGGTGACTTATATGGTGATAGCACGTAACACCGGCTCACCAAAACGGCTGGAGCAAAAGCTGCATCAGTTACAGCGTGAAGCACCAGATGAGCACGCAGCTGACGAGGTACACCCAAGCTAAGGTTGTAGTAAGTCTAACTTAGTAAAGGCGCCTGACGGCGCCTTTACTGTTGGTGTAATGCGCAGATCTTGCTTTAAAACGGCAGCACAGTGCCATCCCAGTTGAGCAAGGCGCCTGTTTGAGCAGGCTGTAAAGCCGCCGCAACCGCAGCCAATCGACAGGCTGTTTCCGCAGTGCTTTGCAGCTGACCCGCTGGTAAGTTAGCCTGAAACGGCGCCGATAACGGCGTATCAGTGGTGCCGGGGTGCAGGCTTACCAGCGAAGCCGTTTTGTTTAGTCGCCCCACTTCAATACTGCAGTTTTTCACCAGCATATTCAGTGCGGCTTTACTGACACGATAGCTATACCAGCCCCCCAGCGCATTATCGGTAATACTGCCCACTTTGGCGCTGAGCACCAGCAGTTTTACCTTCGGGCATTTACACAGATACGCAAAAAGTAATTTCAGATATAACGCCGGCACTGCGACGTTTTCTTGCAGGCGCTGCATCAGCACTGCGCTGTCAAGCTGACGGATGGTTTTTTCCGGCATAGCGTTATCATCATGCAGCACACCGTTACAAATAAAAATGGTGTCCGGCTGCTGCGCCAGAGCCTGCTTAACGGCCAACTCAGAATCAGCCTCGTTGGTTAAGTTGTCCTGATACCAATGACAGGGTAGCTGTGCCGGCTTTGTCTTACGGCTTATTACCGTTACGCTGGCATCCTCTGCAGCATAATACTGCGCCAGTGCGAAGCCTATACCGCTACCACCGCCAATAATTAATACCGATGCCGTCATGCGATCAGCGCCTCTGCTAGCTGTCTGCCACTTAGCCAGGCATTTTCTACCCGGCCACCATTTAACCAATCACCACACAACCCCAGCTTAAGGTCGTTCAACATGACGGCGCCCAGCAGCGGATACTCTGCCGCCTGCTGGGCATAGCGCCAGCGATGGCTAAGTGTAGCGGCAGCCTGAAGCCGGGTGTTAAACAAACGCTGCAGCGCTGACAGCGCCTGTTGCGCTACCTCGTCGCCACTAAGGTCAAGATTTGCCGCCGACCACAGCGGGTTAAAGTGTACCAGCCACTGCTGCGGGCCGGCGCGACCGCTTTTACTGCCCTGCCGCGCCAGCCAGCTGACTTGCGCGTCCTGTTTAACAAAAATGCCGTCAAACTGCAGCGGCAGACTGTCAGCTGCAGCCAGTTCAATATTAACGGCCCAACAGGGTAGCAATGCGCTCTGGGCGAACAGGGTTTTTAACTGCGAATGCGATTCTAAAACGTGCTGCAGCAGCCTTTCAGCCTGCTGCTGTGGCACCGCCAGCACCAGCTGCTGAAACTGCCCCAGCAAATCAGCACCGGCAAACAGCTGCCAGCGCCCCTGCTCAAAATGGACAGCGCTCACCTCAGCGTGTTGCACGCTGATATCGGCCAGCAGCTGCTGTACCGGTTTTTGCATGGAAGGTATACCAACATAGCGCTCAGTATCGTCGGGTGACGCACTAAGCTTACCCTGTTCAATTACACCCAAAGCCCCCTGCCACCGCTCAATCACCTGTTGGGCTAACCAGCGTTGGCATTGCGAGCTAAACGCCGGCGTGCGGGCAGTGAAATACTGTGCACCCAAATCCAGGTACCCGGCGCTGGTGCGCTTGCTGCTCATACGCCCGCCTGCAGAACGGCCTTTGTCAAATACAACAACCTGTTGCCCCTGTTGTTGCAAGCGCTGGGCACAGGCAGCGCCGGCTATGCCGGCACCAATAATGGCTATCGTCAAAATACTTTCCTATCATTTTTTTACTGCGCAGCTTGTACGCCAGCCACAACTTATACGATCATTGATAAAGCGATCGGTTCAGCTTGTGCTTGCGTGGTAGCCTTGAACCCTTAAACGAGGAATACAGATGGCAATACACACGGCTACCTTTGGCGCAGGCTGCTTCTGGTGCCTTGAAACAGCAATGAACCAACTGAACGGCGTAAGCCAGGCACTAAGTGGCTATATGGGCGGCAGTGCAGAGGACGCTAACTATCGCCGGGTGTGCGATGGCGATACCGGCCACGCCGAAGTGGTGCAACTGCAGTTTGATGATAATGACATCAGCTTCGAGCAGTTGTGCCTGGTGTTTTTCAGCCTGCACGACCCAACCCAGCTTAACCGTCAGGGTAATGATGTCGGCAGCCAGTACCGCTCTGTCATTTTTTATCATGACGCCACACAGCAGCAAGTGGCAAAGCAGCTGATGGCCAAACTTAGCACTGAGCGGGTATTTGACGCTGACATTGTTACCGAGCTAAGCCCTGCCAGCAGGTTTTTTGTGGCCGAGCAGTATCATCAAGGCTATTTTCTACAACACCCACAACAAGGTTATTGTCAGGTAATTATTGCCCCCAAGCTGGCAAAGTTCAGGCAGCAATATCAGGCCTGGTTGAAAGCCTCTGACAGATAACATTTGAACAATATGGAGTTGACGGCGCAAGCGCCGTCTTCTGTACAGCCTTGATTAACGCGGACGGTAGCTTAAGCTTAGCGCAACATTAATACCCGCCGTGGTGTAGCCGGCACTGGTCTGATAATCTTTATCCAGCAGATTATCCAGCTTTGCCCTGACACTTAATTGGTCATTCAGTTGATAACTGCCGCCCAGTCCCCACAGGGTGAAACCGCCCAGGTTGGCTACCGGGGCAAAAGCGCCCTGATAGGTACTGCTTTGATAGTCGGCACTGACAAACACCGACCAGTTATCGCGCTGATAACTGCCTCGCCAATTAATACTGTGCTCTGGGCGGCGCTCCAGCTGCAATCCCGTGCTATGGTTTTCACTGTCCAGCCAGGTGTAGCTAAAATCGCTGCCAAGCTGTTGCCAGCGCTGCTTTATACCCAGCTCCAGCCCCTTGATGCTCGCCAGCAACACGTTTTCAGCCTGCTCTACCCCCTGAATAAGGTTGGTAATGTCGCGGTCAAACCAGGCAACTTGCACATTAAGATGCTGGCCCTGATATACCAGTGCCAGCTCGTCTGATATCGACTGTTGCGGTTTCAGCTGCGGATTGGCAAAGCCAGGAAAGTACAGTTCATTAAAGCTTGGCGCTTTAAATGCGGCGCCACGGCTTAATCTGGCCAGCCAGTGTTCACTTAGCTGATATGCCGCCGCCAACTGCCAGGTATTGTTTGCGCCATACTGGTTAATAAGATCACGACGCACTGTCCCTTCCAGCTGCCAGGCCGCCTGCTGATACTGCATTGCGGTAAACGCCGCGCGGTTAATGCGGCTATTTTGCTCAAAGTTAGGCTCGGCTTTACTGACCTGCTCCTGATACCAGTTTACGCCGCCTAGCCAGCTTAATGTCTCAGTGAGATCCGTAGCGGCCTGATAGCTAAACTCGTCACGCACAGTGTTAAACGGGCTGCGCGAAGCTGGGCCAAAGGTGACTTCGCGGTCCAGGTTACGGCTTAACCGGCTCTGATGCTGCCAACGGCCCAGCTGATGCTGCCAGCCGATAAAATAGGCGCGGTTTAAGGTGTCAGCCTCATCTTCACTGCTCCAGGCATTATCAAATTGATACTTGCCCGAATTAACATCAGCCTGAGCACTGAAAAGCCCCAGCCTGGTGTCATAATCGGCGGCCAGTTTGACAAATTTCTGCCGGTAACCGTCATTGTCGTCATCCAGATCGTCACGCACATTAAAACCATCGGCGCGGCTGATACCGGCTGTTGCGTGCAGCTGCACAGGCCCGCTCTGATGACTGAGGCTCAGATCTGTACCCGCCTGGCCGTAACTGCCAACATTGGCGTTTAGCTCTACCGCTTGAGCACGACGGGTACTGATAGCAATGACGCCAGACAGTGCATCTGAGCCATACCAGGCCGCGCGCGGCCCACGTATTACTTCAATGCGCTCAATCAGCTCCAATGGTAACATGGCCAGTGATTTATAGCCCAAGGTAGCCGAGCCGGTGCGCACACCATCTACCAGTACCAGCGTATGGCCGGTATTGCCACCGCGGATATAGACGCCACTACTTTGGCCACGCCCACCATCGCGCGACAAATTTATGCCCGGCAGTTGGGCTAATAACGCCGGCAAGTCAGTGGCCTGACGGGCAACAATCTCATTACGCTCCAGCACAGTGACACTGGCCAGCACATCTTGCTCAGGTGTCGCAGTGCGGTTGGCGTAAATACTAATATGTTCGATATTTTCAGCCGTAGCTGAAAAA